>Ga0058701_10001784_pt1 | contig 15678 bp, 8 predicted proteins | sample AgamicOrMae_FD_97039 | JGI IMG/M metagenome (GOLD analysis project Ga0058701, IMG submission 97039) | Agave microbial communities from Guanajuato, Mexico - Or.Ma.e | ecosystem: Host-associated > Plants > Phyllosphere > Phylloplane/Leaf | place: Guanajuato, Mexico | collected 2012-06-04
ACCCGGTGACCACACTTCGGCTGAAAGTTGAAGCCCGAAACGTCGGCAGTTGGGTCCAGCTTCCCCCGTCTGCCGCTAGATGGCGCTGGGCGTCTGAAGCCCTATTTTTACATTAGCGCATATGGGACCATGCATTTGATTTATTAATGTCCTGGTAAATAATCGTGGTATAATAAAAGTACTCATGGTTGAGACACCGTTACAGGTGTGAGGAAACCCCATGGAAACGAATGTTAGGATGTCGGGCCTTAAACTGCTTAACTGGGCCCGTTACCTACCGCATGTGGCGGATTGTTAGCTATAGGCACTCTCAAGCAAACAATTTTACCCTTACGTGCCGAAAGTGCAATTATTAAAATCATTATTATTCAATGATGATTCAATATCTCTTTCTTTAAAAAAATAATAAGTCAAACAAATGATACAAACTCCCACGAGAATTAAGAACAAATAATTAGAAATTTGGCGATTTTGGACAAGTCAGTCGGGACCTCGTGGATTGCTAGGGTGTAGCACACAGCTATTACGTTAAGCCGTTCATTAAAGGTTATTTTTCGTTGTTGAAATAAATCGTCGTGGTTTTTCAAGATACTTGTGTGTTCGTTATCACCACTTCTAAAGGAAGCCTCTTGGAAATAAAAAAGATAGAATATTCTCCAGCCACGAAATGTATTTGAAACTACATACCAGTATTATGAAAAAAATAATGTCATTTTCAATTTGGAAAATTAAATACGACATGCGATTTTTGAACAACCAGTACGTAGTTTTAACTTGACTTCGCAAACGCACGAATTTTTCTTTTTTTTTCTCTCAATGTTTCCATTGGAAGAGCTTAAAACTCCCTGCTGTTGTAAAGAACTACGATTTATTTCAACAAGAAAAAATATAACCTTATTAAAAAAGATAACTTATAACAGCTGAACGCAAAAGTTGTGCGCTCCCTTATAGCATATAATAGACGAGGTCCGCCGAGATCAGCAATTTTTTTTACTAATTTCTTTGCTGATAGTGGCATTTTTTTATTTCTGGTTTAAATAATAATGAATCATGAATTATGATTGAATAAAACTGATTTTTCTTGCACTTTATGCACGTGAGCATAAAATTGTTTGCTTTAGGGTTGCCTAGCTAACAATCCGCCACATGCAGTAACGGGCCCAATCACGCAATTTAAGGCCTGACATCCATACATTCGATACCACGAGGCTTCCTCACACCTGTAGCAATGTGTCAACTATGGTTACTTTTATTATAGCACGATTACTTACAAAGAAATAATTAAATGAAATGCACGGTCCCATATGCGCTAATGTAAAAACAGGGCTTCAGGCGCCCAACGCCATCTAGCGGCAGGCGGCGGAAACTGGGCCCAACTGCCGAGGTTTCGGGCTTCAATTCCGAAGCACGGCAGGCATTGGGAGTGTGGCCACCGGGTCTCCCTCCATCGTGTTACATCCATGGTCAAACCTCACCTCACTTAAGGTTATATGAAATATAGCCTTAACCTCACTGCCCCCTTAGATTAGAGGCCTGTAGTTCCAGAGAAACGCAAATGGGCCGCCATTTTGTCCCCACACGGTCCGTGGCGGGGTGGAGTAGGTGGTGGAGGGGAGGGGAGCAGAGCGGACGATGCGACGATAGTGGGGACCCCAAACACGCTCACGCACGTCTGTTAACGATGCGCCTGAGGGGACAGCATGGCGGATTTCCCGTCAGCCAATCGGAGGTCGGATACGCCATTTACGTTTCTCTGTAGAACTACAGGCCTCTACCTGGGATGTAAGGCGACCATTCGCATAACGACTCGCAACAGGAAATGAACCGAGCAAACATCGAGCGACTCGCAACGGCAAGAAAATGAGCCGACCCCGACCAATCACTACGGCTCGCAATAGAGAGACTAAATCTCTCTAGCTCGCAACGGCGAGAAAATATCCCTCAGCAAATATATCCTCTGTCCCTCAGGCCCAAACTGACGGCTCGAAACAGCAAGAAAATGTCCCCGGCGAAGAATTCTTGAAAAAGAGACCTCCGGGCGACCACCCGCTTTCGTTCATCTTGTTCGAGTGGCCCCCTGTTTTAGGATCACGGCTGGCTGATGTGATTTTTCTCCTTATTTCAGTCTTCTTGGTGGAAGATTTGTGCATTAAACAGCGTGTTCCGATTCAACACTTATCGGGTAAAGTGGGTTGCCTACCCACTAGCAGTCGGCCTTGAAACTTGCTATTTGCAAGCCAGTGGCATCGCTTTGATTGATTGTCGCCTATTTAGGCAGCATTTCAAACGGTGTGGATCTTTCAGAATACTTTTACACAGGATTTCGAATTACTCCATTTTTATGTCATAACGTCTTTGCTGACAAAAAAAAGAAAATGATAGAGCGACTAACTATACGAATCACAATACAGGCATTGCATTCGTTAAGGATTACCAAATGTAAACGTAATCTATGTTTTAGTAAGCTTGTTTAAGCTAGGCTGCCAGGTCTCATGAAGTTTCTCGAGAATAGAGAGCCGCAAGATAAGCGAGACATCGCAGTGCATGATTAATAATCACCAAAATCAAAAGTCGGAACATACCCGAGGAGCATCGCGGATAAGAAGTATCACGTGACGCACTGGAAATGATGCCCCGTGTCCAATCATCGCAAGAGGAGTCATACTCATAAATGACATCAGGTTTTTTTACCCCTTCAGTCCAAACGTACAGGGACCTGCCATTCACCGCAGTAGATATCCTATGAAAATTCAAATGCATGAAGAAACTCGCCAGGAAAGCTCTTGATTACAGACTACCGCTTACTGAGTGTCTCAGACCACATGTCCATTTCTTTTCAAGAGACTGGGGGAGCATGACGTCACAACCCCCCTTTCCCTACCCCACCCAACGCGCGTTTTTTGAAGGTGGTTCCACGGTCCAATCGGGTAGAAACAAGGTCTATTAAAATCGTCATTTTGAGCTGTTTATACGATTAATTTGACTTATGGCCCTTTGAAAGTGATAGAAAAAGGTTTAAATTTTACGTTTTTGCTTGTGGTAGCATGTGATTTGCTGTCGCACAGCCGCAAATCGAACGGAAATACGGCTACTTTGAAGGTGCACGAAGATCGCCACACAATTGCTCTTATACGCAGAACGTAGCTAAAATAAGACTTTTGAGCTCCTGAGAGTCGTTTATTGATCTTATGCGAGCATCCCATTGCAATTTTCTTCCCGTTTTATATCCTAACAAGTATACAGGAACGATTCAAAAACAGCGGCCGGGACCATTTTTCCTCAAACTCGCATTTGAGGAAGGAATATGGTCTTAAGGCACCCATATGTGATGAAAATGAGTGGATTAAATAAATTGAAGCCCTCTCTCTGCTGGGAATTACGCATGTTGACGGTGTGACCGTTTGAAATTCAAAAGTTGTGAGTAGTTCCACCATGATGATATGCGCACGCAGAAAAACTACCTATGCACGCCATCAAATTCTTCGTAGTCTATTATCAAAAAAACCTTTTGAAGGACAAACCCAAGTCGAATAGTTCTCGAGAAAAAAACGGAGTGGACTGAATGAGACGCCCCGTTATTACAAGCTTTTCTGATTACGCCTTCGGCAGAAATATACGTACACGTAAGACTTGGTATCAGGCTTTTGTAACGGCTCTACTTTCCCGGTCTCTATACTCAATAGATACATAGGTGACGTCCGGGTATCGGTAAAGGAGCTGCCCTGTCCTCCAACAACGATAACCTAAAATGGAAAGTTGGACTGAGAAACAGAAAATCGACATAACGTATCAGTGATGTTGGACTGAGATTACCTCGGTAACCCTGAGAGGAGAACGCGGCTGGGCGCATAATACTTCCCCTCCCAAGGCCGTCATGGACACTTGAAGAACGCATTCAGCTGAGGACCGAGTAACGTCTTCCACCAAGACGCGATTACGAAGGAACTCTGGGCTCAAAAGAGCCAATCGAACATGCCTCAATACCTGCAGTAAGAAAAACGTGTCAAATAACGGTGCTGGGAAACGAGGAGAAGACTCTTATGGAACGTTTCTTTTGATGTCTACGCAAGAACCGGTATTCAGATGGCGCACGAAGAACAAAACTGAGAAGTCAGAATTATCATAATGAACCCGTAAACACGTTGCAAAAAAAAAATTAAAAAAAACAGCTTTTAGCAAAATGGCTACTGATTTAAAAATGGCTGCGCCATCTTTCCCTTCCTTTCCCATTTCCTCGGGCTTTCCCGCCTCCCATTACTCCTCGCCGAACTTCGTAGTTTGGAACAAACTGCAGCGATGCGGGAGGGCGAAAAAAAACAACAAAAAACATTCATTGAATAATTAAAACTAATGTTGAATCACTGCAAAAAAAATTAAGTCGTTGTTTTGAACAGCCATAATCAACCAAGCAGCGAAACCCACATTACAACTCGTCGCTATCTTCAAAACCGCATATTTCGGTAGGGATAAAGGTAAGGCGAAAAGGAAGGGGAAAGGGGGGAGAAGAGAAGACACGTAATAAGCCTGCTGTGTGCGTGTCTGTCCGTTTGTCTGTGCAGGTGTCCAACTCCCTGTGAAAATCAAGGATTAGGCTGTACTTCAACAATTCGCACTGGGATTTTCAGGGACTCTAGACTACTCGCCGCCTAGGTTAGGCGTAACATGATCTAAAAACATGCATGATGAAAAAAAAAATATGATTAGAAACGCGCGTTTTGAGAGATTTCTGGTTTGTTTGAAAAGTTAAAGGGATTTAAGAAATGTTAAAATCGAGTTTCATATTCAGTTTTCAGGGAATCACTATCCTAGCCTACACACGGAAGAGAGGCCATCCGCGCCTCCCGGAAACGCTGCACAAGCTTGCCAATGGGTGTTACCGACGCGACGTCTGCAGGAAGTCGAGAACTATGAAGTTCATATCGTGAGAACAATGTGCGCGTTTTCAAGCCCTAAGAACGATTTCAGAGCGATTTTGAAATAAGAGAATTGAGATCAACTTGGGAGCATACGAATGGAGTAAACGCAACAATAGGTCGACGTCTAGAGGGCGACGTAACACTGCTATGATCAAAAAAAATCGATGGCAATTTTGTGCTTGAAACTTGCCGAAAGAACAAATTGTGCCGATGACAATCGTAACTCCACTCCAACTTAGCGAAACTAAAAAAGATCAAAACCAAGCATAGCAGGAATTTAAGGGAAGTTTTCCAACCTTTGAAATCGGTAAAAAACGGTCGTATCGTTTGCGAGTTATATCTGATTTACTATTTTGGCACGTTTTCCATAGTTAGATCGCTAAAAACTGATAAATTACGAGTTTCTAAGATAGAACCTTTGCTGGAGGGTCCGGAACGAAGTGTAATTAAGTGGAGACAATTCAATCGAAAAACGTCGAAAAAGATGTTGACAAAAAGCGGACAATAATTCGAGAGAAAATCTTGTCTTTCTAGGTGTTTGCAGCGGTGCAACGCTTGACTTTATCGTTAAAGAACTTTGCAGGCTTTCATTGTTTTAAGTCACATAAGAGACGTTTAAAAAATGAATCGGGATACAGGCGGGAGAACTCAGCGGAGTTGCGTTGACCATGCGGATCCCAAACCAACCTTTGGAAAGATGGATTTCCTCTCTTCTTTGTGTTTAGTCCATCGCAAAACTGCTTCGAAGACCTCTTCCTCGTTAGCAACGTCCAACTCATCACTAGAGATGACTTCGATTAACGATTTTAACTTTAATTCGAGGAACTCCTTTTCGTGACACATTCTAGAGAAATTCCTGAAAAAAAAAGAAATATTTAAGATGAATAAGAAACACCTAGACTTCCGCGCTCGGAAAAAAAAAAAACTGTTAATTCAAGTGTTCTTTACCACACAACAAAGTCTCTGACTACATCCCACAATGCAGCGCATGAAGAATCTTTCGCATGCGCGTAAAAGCTTGAGAAGTTTTCATGGGTTAGATTTCGCCGAACTGCATATCGTAGAGCTCTCAAGAGGGACGCAGCCTGAAGCAGAAACGCATATAGAGGTATAAGGTGTTAGAGTTTGAACGAAGACACGCTAATACAGGCTGTCGGAAAATATAAATATAAATACGGCAACCATCTATGGGGATGAGGGTGAGGAACGATTTTAGATAGTGAAGCTGTGGGCGCAATCCAGCTGTTAAGTCCCTGTAAGCCATTGAAATCACGGATAAAATTGACAACGTCGTACAATAAGAAGCATCGAGCTATGCTTTGGCGCTCTCGTGTGTTTCGAGATGCCCTCTAGACATGTTGTTCTGAGTGCTTAGTGGATAAGCACAACTGTTCGCTTTAGGTTCAAATCCGGTAAAAACTGTTACGATTTTTCCCGCTCTTTTTTCTTCCTGCATGACACGTCTATTTGCCGGAACCTCATTCCGCTTAATTTTTGCAAAGACAAGATTTAAGCGATGAGACCAGTCATGCAGAAAAAAAGGAAAAGTAAAGAGAAACTTTTATTTTACAAGCATTACCGGATTCGAACCTGACCTGTTTTTTTTTTTGTTTTTTTGGGAGACTTGTGCCATTGCGTACCCACTGAGCTACCGTAACAACGTATCGAAAACCCTCGAAACACACGAGAGCGCCAACGCGCAGCTCGATGCTGCTTACATCCCGCCACGTTGCCAATTTTACTCGTAATTTCAATTGCTCGCAGGGGCGTAACAGTTGGATTGCGCCCAAAGGTTCACTATCTAAAATCGCTCCCCACCCTCAATCCCATGGATAGTTGATGTATCTACCTCTTGTTTTCCGACAGCCTGCAAAGTGCCGATCAGACAACACACAACACATAAGAACGAGGATTTCAACGGTGACTTTGAATTAGGTAGCCTACAAAGAACTAGCCAGTGTGGCCAGATTCCGCAGCTCCGTTACTTTAAATCGCGATTAAATTTTTAGCCGATCGACACAAATTTGTGATCAACCACATTTTTGAATTGCTCAGCTCGAGAGCGACCCGAACATATAGCCGACATGATAGGTCATCTACGGTGGTTCTCAAGTTAAGCGCGGTTAAGATGAACAAAATCGAGAAATCTGGCAACTCTGGAACTAGCTGAGAGAATCTTCATATACTACGAATGAAGATCTTCAGAAACAACTGACAGTTCATCTTATTGACACACACCTTCAGTTGGCTGGCAGCCATAAGCATAGGTTGCAGGTAGAGGTCGCTCATGGTAGTATCGCACGTATAAGCAAAATCCAACATTTTTTCAAAGACGTCTTTCTTGATGCCTGACAACTCAATGACACATTTTCCGGATTCAGAAGGACAATTTTCAATTTTTTCCTGAAATGAAAGAGCTAAGAATGAATAAAGGTGAGGTATTAGGGTACTCAGTTACATAATTTGAAATATCATTTCATGAAATCAATCAATCAATTATCATATCATGAAATATCATAATACACTATCAAAATTTGAAATTTGATAGTGAAAAATTACACTAAGATTAAGATTTGCCATATCTTTCGCAAAAGCAACCCTCCAATTCCGCCACCCGCTCTTCCCTGAAAGATACGCAACCTGTATTTTTTCTTGAGTTAATACATCAAGCTTGTTAGTTCTAATCAAGTCGGTCAAGCAACAACATTTACGAGAAATGCGATAAGAAAGCTTCCTTCAGAACCAACTCTTCGCAAAGAGTGGCGCATATAAACAATATAAACCACGTTGGAAAACTGTTTGCACTACAGTGTACTATAAATAATATGACTTGCTAGGCTCATGAGAAAAGCACTCGAGATTCCGACTGTTCAAATCGACATTTCCAATTCTGAATTATCTGAACAGACCTAGACTGATTTTGCGAACTAAATCAAAAGTGGTCTTAGAGATGAGGCAAAAAAGGTGACACCCGAAAACAAGAGTCTGAATGTTCCTTAAAGCTTGAATAATGAATGCTTTAGAGATGTTCAGAAGAAAAAGACAACTTCTTGGGATGAAATCCAACAAAAAGGCGTATTCCACGACAACTAATAAAGATTTAAAAATGGCGGGAAAAACTTTGTCCTTATCCACAGCTCCAACATTAAAAAAACAGACAGAGTAGAGAGAGAGACTATAACCAGTAGGTTCCAGTCTTTAATAAGTATTCTTGAAACCATTTACAAACACTCTGATCAGCTCCTAAACTCCTCAGTTTTTTTAAGTAGGATATCACAAAGTCTATTGTATCAAAAGCCTTTTTCAAATCCAGAAAGAGGCCAGACACTGCAACGCCATGATCTAAAGATTACCGGTACTGCATTACTGATATAATATCAAAAGTAGCAGAATCTACATTAGACTTTTTTCTAAATCCAAATCGATGAGGGTATAAGAACTTCATTTCATTTAGATAGGACAATAATTAATTCTTAACTATTCTCTCGAGGAGCAGGAGTACGAATGAGACCAAGAGAGCTTTAAAGCTCTCTTGAGACTGAAAAATGGGTCTGTAATTATTTAAACAAGTACTGGAATCTCCTCGGTGAATAGGTGTATCTAAAACAGTTTTCAGCTGAAGATAGGAACCTCAGCATTAAAAAAAGACAAATTTGTAAATCAAACAATATACCTTAACCTTATCTTTACAAGAAAAAATGAGGTTCGGGAATGAGTTTTTCTTTTTTTCTTCTTTTCTTAAGAATACTAATTGCATCTCACTAGGTTTTTCACTTCCACCCATTGCCAAATAATGGGACAATGAAGATATCATTCCATAAATACAACTAATAGGCCTAGGAGTAAAAAGCCCGCGAAATGAGTGCAATTTCAGCAAACTACTGGCGTCTGTTTGCCTCTTGTTTTTTCCATAAGAAAGTCACTGCGGTGACGTCTTACTACCTCTATATCCACCTTGCCTCTCATAGGCATGAAAACTATCTCAAAGCTCTAGAGACTACCGCTTTGTTTAATCCAGTATGTCGTTACCGAATTTTGAAAAAAATTAAAAGAAAATATTGCAATCCCGTTATCATCTAGAGGAGGATTAGTAATTTCGTGCAAGTCCGTTTGCATGGGTGTATGGCCGTTGTCGCCTTGAAGAATCTGGCGAGTAAACAACTGAAACTCAAGGGAGTTACAATCTTACCCTGAGTATTGGACTAAATGCAGCCAAGATATTCTTGTTTGCCGGAAAGCTTACTCCATCTACTTTGACCATTACGTCGCAGAAAGTGCCATCCTTCCGCATATCATTTAAGACGGAAGAAATCTGAAAAAAGCAAGAAAAACGATGATTCAATTGCGTCATTATCTTCAAGTATAGTGTTTTGTTACCTCTTTAAAGCATTCCCCATCGCCCAAAGCAAACTGCCGCCATTCATCTTCACTTTGGACATCTTGAGATGTTCCATTCTCGACAGCTTCGTCACCCATGGCGATCCTTCAAGGAACAACGTTTGGTCACCTACGAAAATAAAGAATGAGTGAGAGCTAGTTCCAAGGAAATAATGAAGTGTATGGACGCATTACTCGTCCACAATAAAGCCCTGTTTCCATGAGCCGAGATTACAGGTCGGTAGATGTACAGTGATGTCCATAAGTGACGGGCCAAACAAAATCTATAGTGACTTTTTTCTAAACCAATGTGTGTTGGCAGCAGCGCGTGAGGGAGGTCGGAGAAGGTTCCGGGGGAAAGGCGGGCACCTCCTCTTGCCCCCACACCCTCCCAAGGCAAAGCTACGAGCACACATTAGTTTACAAAAAAGTCACTAGATTTTATTGGCTCGTCACTTATGGAAATCACTGTACTTTAACAAGCAATCAGGCAAGGATGTGAAAGGTAATACTTTTAACACACACGTATACGATAGGATAAGGACGTATACCGAAACCAACGAGATAATTCAACGCCAATATCAGGAAAAACAAAAAAACAAAAAAAAAGAGTTTGAGCGGCTAAAGAAGTTATAAAGAAGGAATCGAGTTAGCACGCATTTATTCAAAAGCCAAATTTTACGGTGACTGCAACGCGTGGGTAGGTCAACGCACAGAAACATCGTATCAACACGGACTAACCGCTTCTTCTTCTTCTTCTTTTTTATATGGTTCAATTGTTTTTAATGTTCTGAAACTTCCAAATTTTGAAATTCAAAGATTACAAAACGTTTATAAAGACAATACACGACATGAATTTGTATAAAATCATTTCTCGCAAGACAAAAAGGGTGATAATGGGTCTATTTTCTCCAGATAATCTTACACTGTGTTCAACACAGTTTAGTAAATTTCAGTTCAGTAAAAAAAAGTAATAGTTTTATCGCAACAAAACGTGTTGCGATAAAACTGCCGAGCTTTGAGTTCCATGGCTTTACCGTAATTATTGTCAGACCATTCATAATTATCCCTCACATTTCCCGACATTTCCCATCAACCAATTTTCGCGGTTTCCAGTTTTAAACGGCTACAACGGACTTTCTACGGCTGCTACTGATCATTTCACGACTATTTTTCTGTTTTTGTTTTTTTTTTTAAATAAAAACACTTTTTTTAAACTTTTGGGTTTATGGCAAATTCTGACACATTTTTGACGTTTGACTCTCGACTGACAGTAATATATACTCTAAATACCCTAATTATTTGACAACCAAAAGGAAATTAATTTTACAGAGGAAATGCCACTGTTACCGTTCTTTCTGAGGGAAAAAAAAAGAAAAAAAAAGAAAAAACTCGCAGGGGGGGGACAAAGAGGTAAAAATAGAAATTGCTTGCAGCACACTCGCCACGTAATCATAACGATGTTGCCCACTTTATCTGCTTCTTGGCTGCAAAACGCCTCGTAAGCAAATTCATACAGGCACAGACATATCATAAACCTAGGACCCTCCATAAACACGCTCCTCAAATTCTGACGGCAACTTGAGCACTTTTCTCGCCCAGGAATCCCTGTCAAAAACGAAACGTTTCAAATGACGCACTTATTTGATCGCGCTAAAATCGGATGAGATATCTAGTCGGTCCTGCGTAACCTCAGGCATGGCAGTTACAGATCAACAGAGCGGTGAATTACCGTCACCAGACCTAAGGTTATGCTAGGCCGATTATTGGACTGTAAAAAAAAATCAGTGCCTTGAGCTTTTACAATTTCTTCTAATTTTTTGAACGAAGCAAGTCTTTTATTTCTTTGGAACAAAGCAAATCTTTTAATTTTATTGAACAAAGCAAATCTTTATTTGTTGAGGGGTATAGGAGAAAGATATGATGACTTAAGGCAGAAAAGTATCCCCATTATGAAGTGCCTCAAAAAGTGACTGCTTTTCCTGGATGCTGCTACAACACTGAAACTTTACAAAGGTTTTACTCAGTGAAAACTCAAATAGGAATCCAACATATTTTTTTTTTAGTGTCTGCAGACAACTTTTGGAAATCTTGCACTGTGCCTCTTTCATATTCCAATAGTGCATCTACAAAAAAAAGAAAAAGAAAACAAGGAAAAAGACAACTAGGGTAACTTTTTAGTGAATCAAGTGGAATTTTCATGTTGGAACTTATTACCCAAGCAATTCTTCAAGTAAGGAGTTTGTGCAAGAATAATATGTAAAAAATCTTTGTGAAAAGAACATAAGTTTAGAGGGGAGGAGTGTAACTATGTTGCACATCTAGGTGAATTTACTTAGCATAAGAGATATAAGCACCATATGTGTAATGTTGCAGCAGTGGCTTAAATAAGAGTGGAGAATCACAATTTTAAAAAAATAGAAAGAAAAAATAAAAGAAAGGAAAAAAACAGAAAACTGCACCACACATGTTAACACTTACAAAAGACAGTAAGTGACTTGTTTGTTTTAGTCATAAATGATTTGTGTGTAAGAATAGAAAAAACAGACAAAGGCTGATGAAAAATAGAAGTAAACTTCTAAATACCGTTAGTACTCAATCCACATATTATAACCATTACTTAGTTCAGCTGTGTATCAGTGGTAACATTTGGCATTGCACTATTTTCTCAGAAAATTAATTTTATTAGAAGCTTACTTTCTGTTTGCCATTAAGATTTTACATAAATACAACAGATCTACCTATAAGATGCAAAATAAAAGATTCATAAATGATATCCTGTTGCACGTGCCACTGAGCCTCTAACAACTATGAGCTCCCAAGACAAACTCCCAATCCCAACACAGAAGTGCCACATGATAATTACGTTACCTTGAAAAGTTAGTTTGACAATTCATTGGTGTATGTTAGTTTACATGGCCACTGAACTATTCTCACTCCAGCAAGGCATTGGACCACAGTTCAAAATAATAATTCAAATAGAAGCACCCTTCCCACCAAAGCTAGGGAGTTTAAGCAGATTTCAGGATGACGCTGATGAAAAATAGAATAATGACCTACACAATCAATCTCTCTCTCTCTGTGATGATGTGAAATCCGTTGAAATCGGCGATACGAAAATGTTGATCAACACTAGTAACAGGCATTGTAAGCCAAAACTAACCTTCGCCACCTAACGTTAGAAAGTTGGCCATGAGTTAGTGTGCTACTGGGGATGTGAACGTTGTTTCTAATCAAACCAATCACCGATTTGCAATGAAGGATTTCTGAAGGATTAATGCAGAGTATAGGCTATTCAAAATCAGTAGGTCTATGACACCACGAGGCTATCTTGAACCATCATGACCAAACATAAACAATCGGAACACAATTAGTGGACGATTAAAATAAAAAAAAACGACTCGTTGTACAGGTCTGTACTTACAGATAAGTTGCCGTGCAGGATTAAAAGAAAATTCACGAACGAAGTCTGCAGGGAAAGTGTGTGGACACGATCACTCACACCCACACCCAACACGAAGACTGTGAGAAAACTTTCGTCTTTCGTCCTTCGCAGCGTGCGTGCTGGATCTCGCTTGGTTCGGGTCTGGTTCGGGTTTATGTTCGGGGGTGATCAGGGGGTGATTCGAGCCTGCCGGCGGCTGACCCTGACGCTCTGCCGCGACGACTCTGCACTGTAGCCGCGAACAAAAGAGCGCCAAATATGAAAGACGCAACTTGGAGAACTTCTCTGCGCTGCTCCTTGGCCGCTCCATGCCGGCCGAAGTGTGGCGGAAAATACCGAAGCAGACACTGCAATAGTCCAGTCTTCTGCGAGCGCGGGCTACTATAGGCAACCAGGGTATCATCTGAGCGTTGCCGTTGCCTATCACGGCTATCAGGCGCGTCTCGAAGCGCCAGCAACCCAAGTACCAGTAGGTAAGCCTAAATCAGCTACGGTTATTTCTTTTTCCTTTTTTTTTCGATACGCAAATACGATTATTGCTCTCGTGAATCCAACCATTGCGCTGAACAATAGAAATCCCTTCAGAATGGACGGTCCTACCAAAAGCTAGTGAGGCGCTTGCTTGACACACCTTTGCAAGCGCACGACGGTTCTGACGGCTTTCTCTGTCACAATTTTCCCGTTTTTCCGCAAATGAGGTAAAGGATGACTAATTGCCTAACTTCATTAGTTCTTTTTTTTTTTTAAAGATAAAACATTTAATTCAGGTATCCAGCAATTCATAAACTTTTGTAATACCTTTTTGGCAATTTCTAAACTTAGCTTTTTTTGGAAATAATTTAATTAACTCTTCTTGGAAAGCGTCTGTGCCGGTACTTCAATATAGGATAGCTTTCTCCGGCATCTACGGTATTTTGTTTTGAGCCGTTAGGCGGGAAAAGTTGCAAACAACTTTCAATTTAAGTCCCGTAATAACAGATTTGTATCCATATTTCTATTCATACGTCATTAACGAGTTGAAGGCTGTTGAGCGACAACTATCGTTGCCCTGGGACTAGTAGTCTCGATCATGTTTGTTCAAAACTAAAAAATTCCGCACTGTACTTCTACAAGATTAAGATAGGTACCGATCGCTAACCAGAGAAAATTCCCAAAACTTGAATAAGGATAAACCACTCCCGAGTTTCAGTGCACTGAAAAATGAGACAAGTGAAAGACAGTTCCTGTGTATTTTAGAACCAATTAATTAATTTCTTTTTCTTTTTTTTAGTGACATTGATTTGGTATTGTCCTAGTTTAAGTGCTTTGAAAATACTTAGCGTTTAATACGAAAATTAGTCGGCTATGACTTTGTCTCAATTCTAGGTGCACTAAAACTCAGACTGTGGAGCACCAGCCAAAACTCTTCGAGGTTACCAACAACGACTGTCCGATAATGGATGTAGTTTTTTTGTAACACAAAGAGGCCTCTATACTTATACGAGAATAAAGCTTTCCGCTGTGAGGATGGACAAGTGCAAGATTATACTGTATCGAGATGTTTAGGACGGGTACAAGGGTGTCTTACTGGCTCGAATTTCAAATTTCCAGGATTCTCCAGGACTTTTTTTCCCCTCAAGAATATATTCACTGATTAGTCTAATCTTGGCAGCGCTATCACACTCCTCGCCAATAATTTCTGTTTTTTACAAAATCTCGATATTAGAAAACAAGTTCTGTGATTTTTTTCTAAAACAGTAAAACTTGAGGATGGTCCCATGATTGCCACAGTCGCTGTAGAAACCTTGCGATAGAACCAAATCTGACGAGAAAAGATACTAAGACGGAAGGGGGTATGAAGAGGTAGAAAAATGGTTAGTAGGGTTCTTTCGATGAATCCACATTTCACAAGAATAAAACATTCTTCTTTAATCTTACTCCATACAATAGTATCGCTTTCAACGGTGAAAGATGAAATATATATTCTACGCATACATTTGTGCCTGATCAAGTGCGAAAAACTTCGATATTCTTCGTTTTGAATGCACAAAAATGTTAGAAATAAGACCTTGAAAAGCAGAAAATGACGGGAAGAATGACATATAGGAGGAAAATTCGGTGGTAAGTTGCTTTACACAGGAATTCGATGTTTTCGTTTGGAATCTTCACGCCTCGATGGGCGTCCCGGTGATCGTGACAACTTCTGCATGAAAGGACAACTTTGCAGAAGCTGCTAACTGTTTTTCACACAGCAAACAGACGGACATTAGATACCTTAAGTCTGCATTTTCGTGAGTTTGTAGATTTCGATATCACTGGAAAATACTATGAAGCGATCACAGCTCCGATGAAGCCGCAAGAAAACGGCTTAGGTTTGCTTATGCCCAAACAGTCGTGCCAACTTATAACTTGTTTTTCCCGAATCGTTGCGACTTCAATGTTCAAGGTCAGCTTATCAAAAAATACGACGTGGCCAACCTGAACATCGAAAAAGATGCGTTTGATGGAACTTATCGCGTTGAACAAATTTTGAGACCGCTTCAAATACAAAAGTATTACCAGTTTTGCAAACAATTGTTGCCGTCACATAAATCCGAAATATGCAAATCGTAGCTATCTAATGGATGTCCATTTGCTGTGTCACCGCGGGGGAGGCATTTCCAGTAATGATATGTTCAGGTATGACTTAAGACCTATCTTAATACCTGTAAATAAATGAAGGAGTTCAATATAAAATAGCTCTACCTTTACTTCCTTTTTTACAGCTGTAACTCACAACAGTAATAATTAGAAATGCTTCACATAAAAATAAATGCTTCTTTACTTACAATAGTTCTAAATCTTTTATATATATCACAAGAATTGCACGTATATTTTCCTGCAAGACACACAACTGGCATATAAAAAGCTAAGAAAGATTTATCTGTACAACTGGAAAAAAATGATAATATAGTTTATGCT
>Ga0058701_10001785_pt1 | contig 15677 bp, 19 predicted proteins | sample AgamicOrMae_FD_97039 | JGI IMG/M metagenome (GOLD analysis project Ga0058701, IMG submission 97039) | Agave microbial communities from Guanajuato, Mexico - Or.Ma.e | ecosystem: Host-associated > Plants > Phyllosphere > Phylloplane/Leaf | place: Guanajuato, Mexico | collected 2012-06-04
ATGGTCAATATGAAAATATTCCAACAATACGATCAATACGAATTCGAGGCCATGCACCATAGTCACCTCGAGCAGAGTACCGATCTCGAAAACGATCTGAGACTCATACAGCAAGAGGTCTTAAACTTAAAGTCAAGAACATCGAGATGGCCTGAGACAACGCTATACTCATCGGTTACTTCTCAATAACACTTTGGATACTGATATTCAGCTCGATAATCGGAGCAGCAAGCGTAGGATCCGTGTCGTATTATCTTTACGTTAATGTTAAATAGAAAAGACCAATCCACCGTCAACAAGACTATCGGAAAGATAAACAAGGCGACTCCACATACGAACTAGTCGAAGTTAGCACTGAATCGAAATTCATACCCAAATAGCCGAAATTAGAGATCGAGACACACAGCCGACAACCGGCTTCAGCTCCAAAAATTGAACCACAACCTGGAACATCACAAGTGAAAGAAAACCGATCTACAGTTTTTTTCTAAATCCATAAACTCATGAGAATAGTGACTAAGTCGAAAATCCCATGGACATAGTGCAATCTATGGAAAAACTGCACTAAAAGCAAATTTGGAATCTCCATAGTAATAACACGTCAAAATCTCCATAGAGAACCACACAAAATTTCTCGACAAATCTCATAGATATAGCATGCAAAAATTCCTATAGGAATGTACAGGAAAAAGATTCCCAACTTCCATAGGAATAACATGCGAAAAATCCTATGGAATACTGCAGGAAAAACTTTGAGAAAATCATGCACTCAACCAATGGCGAACTCCATAGAAATAACACGGAGACAGCTCTCGAAAAATTCCCATAGAAAAAGTACACGAAAATTCCCATAGGATTAGCACAGTCATTAGCGTAGGTCCCACAGTGCTTGCGCAACGCGAGCAGCTAGAACCCTGCGTCGCGCAATGGCGCGCGCCCGACGCGAGCGCCACCATAAGCAGTGCGGCTGGCGCAATAATTCGCACCAGCCCAGTCAAGTGAGCGGAAGTGAGAATAATAACATCAAGCAAGAAGAAAGAATCAAGTAGAAAAAAAGCGATGAAATAAGGAGCCTCAAGAATTGAACCTACCTCAAAAATAACCAATACAATGCAAGAACCAGCGAATTAAACTGAAGTCAAGCCAGGCGGAGCCACCCAAGTAAGGCGGAGACAACCAAGCCAACCGGAGCCAACCCGGAGCCAACCAGGCTACCAAACTCCACGGAGCGATCAGAACCGCCGCAGGACCACCAAGGCCCCAAGATCAGGACAAATAAGGTAACTCCTAAAGAATTTTTCCTTTTCTTCTGTGAGCCTGGCGAAGAATGGAATTGATATACGGCGCAAAATGCGCACAAGATTAAGATAATATTCCTACGCGCAAGTGGTTGCGAAAATATAACCATTATTTCGGCCGGATAAAATAACAGTATGTGCAAAATTTGCGCTGTGCGCGCACAAGAAAAAGTAATTAATTTCGGAAAAGGCTACGAGAAGCGCCGTCCGAATTTTTTCGAGAAGCAACAGGTTGCGAAATCACAGCAAATAACCTAATTCCGTTAATTTTTGATCGGAATTTATGAGAAGCCGGCCCTAGACTCAAAATTGAACAAGGAACACGAATTCGATAGTCATTTTGAGCTGAATGAGCCGCTCCACCATTATTTTTTTATAACGGTGATAACATCCAGCGTTCAAATGCCACTCCGTCAAGCAAAGTTATGGGATCCTATACCTCGTGAAAACCCCCAACACCATTTGAGTTATTGCTGGACCGTCTTGGGTTATTCTCAACCGAGCATTGATCATTCAAGAGAAGCTCAGGAAGTGACCGCACTCAGATATCACGAAACTGAGGAGTGGGAGGAAATAATAGAGCTGGAAGAATCAGGCAACTATGATCCCGGACTGCGCACCATGTTAGGTGGAGCGAGTGGTCTAGGGGGTGAAAGTTAGGAAAGAGATGTGTACACGAAACCAGGGTTGACCAGACTGAAGTTTATTAGGGATTTCTCCCGCTATTTATACCCTAAGCTGGGCATGCGCATTGCATTAGTTTTCTTCTCTTCCAACACGCATGTTACTATTACTGACCCCGAACCTGCCGAAAGGAGGCCAATTGAGGCAGCTGAAGATAAAACTCAGGCCCGAATACAAGCAACTGCTTGCATTCAGCAATCCCCAGACAATTTCGGAGTTGCGGCAAGTATGCTTGAAGATAGAGGCCGAGTTCGCAAACAGAGCTGTGAGAGACCAGAAGGACAACCAACGTAGGGACTCGAGGGAATCTCGAGAGGGTCAAAACTCGAACAGGCAGAAGGACGCTCATCACTCTGGAGAGAAACGGCACAACTCTAATCGAGGGAATAGGAACAACAGAGGCCGAAACGACCAATCAATACGGACCGAAGGCAGTGGTAAAAGTTACCAACCGCGAGGCTATCAAGCGAGGAGAAGCCCTAGTCCGAGACGTAATGACCGCAATGAAAAAGATAGCAAGCCTAGAAATGGTCAGAGCAAAGCCGACGTGCAATGCTACAACTGCAGTGAGAACGGTCATTATGCGAATGACTGTTGGTCAAAACGGAATAATCACCCGAATAAGGACCAAAATCTGAAATCCGGTAAAAGGCAAATTGTCAACCTGGTCAACGATCCAAATGAGGAAGAAAAATCAGAGGTATGCACGATCAGGCATGACAAGAGAGAGGTCAAACCAAAGGCGAGATTCGCGGTGACCGAACTCAAAGAAGAGAGAGTAAATCTCATGGTTGGTGGAGGGAAACTCCTAAAACACAAGATCTGCAATGATGTCGAAATCAATGCAGTAATTGAGACTGGAGCGTATGTCAGCGTAGTGGACCACGAGATAGTTGAGCAACTAGATTGGACACTCGAAGCACCTGTCATGAAGCTGGTTGGAGCGGATGGGAAGCCATTAGGGCTCAAAGGTACAACGGTTCTTGACCTGGAGTTACGCATAAAAAACGTGAGCAAGAGGTTGAGACATCGGGTTGCAGTCGTTGAAAATCTACCGGCACCAATGTTAATTGGACTGGAATTGATGAAGGAATTACAGATTTTCATCGATGTACCAAAATTGGAGTTGAGATTCATGAAAAGTGCAACCAAGGGCGGAATTTGCACCATCGAAGATGAGGTTATTCGGTCAAGGAGCCAAGTACTGTTGCAAGCCCAAGTAAACATGGTTGGAAACATACTAGCCGTTCCGCTCATGCTAGTGTAACGAACCGCGTTACTTAGTAAAATGGGATCAAGGCCCAAGTTTTGTCGTGAGCAAGAAGTGAAGTCTATTGACGATTGTGCACCGGTATTTATACCCGTTCTCTCTAGCCACTCGAGGCGTCGCAACGCCTCTTCCCTCCAGCCTGTTGCGCGCGAGGGGCGCGCGCCCTCCCCGCAAGCTTCCAGACAGGTGCTGCACCGGTGTTAGGGAGCCCGGCCTAGCACTTGTCGCGCGCTCTCCGCGCGACCCCTCTCTATCGTTTGGCCGGTCGCGAGCACCAGGCGCTGCACCTGTGAGGCCAGCGGCTCGCGAGAACGCTCGCGCCCGACTCGAGCTACCTGTGCTGTGAGCGCGCTCGCGCCCTGCTCGAGAGGCACTTGTGGTGTGAGCGCTCGAGCTCCCGACAGGTGCAGCCGACTACCTCGGTCCCTTTTTTCATAACGCAGTCGACCGGGACTTCACACTAGAAAGTGGTCTGTCCGTCGCAAACTTCGTAGCGCAAGTAGAGAGTAACACCATACCGGTTGTTGTCCTAAATCCTTTTAACAAAGAAGTGAAAATAGGATCCGGCACTAAACTCGCGAGCGCTGAACTCTCGAATGAAATGAAAGTGAGCGAGAGTGAAGAAAAAATAGCAATCAGCAAGGTCATCGAGGTTCCACAGATGAAGGAAGCCCTACAAGTAGGGGATGAGCTGACATCTGAACAAGTAGACGCTTACCAAGCTATTAAGCTTGGTAAACGACCACATACAGGCTTTCTCACTTGACGGTGAGATAGGCCAAACTTCAGTGCAGACTCACAAAATTGAACTCTTACCAAACGCCGAACCGGTCGTAGAACCACTGCGTAGGCAAGCTCAAATACAAGTTGAGGAAACTCGCAGACAGGTGAAACAACTCTTGAAAGAAGGAATAATCGAGGAAAGTGCTTTGCCGTGGGCGTCAGCCTACGTGCTGGCGAAGAAGAAAAACGGCGAGTACAGATTATGCATAGATTTTCGCAGACTTAATGATGTCACAAAGAAGATAGTATACCCCTTACCGAATATTGATGAGTGTTTGGAAACACTCTCGGGAAAAAGGTATTTCACCCAACTAGACTTCATGAGCGGATTCTGACAAATAGCTATGGACGTAAGTTCGGAGGAACTAACGGCCCTTCGAACCGGAGATGGACTGTACCAGTTCAAGCGGATGCCATTTGGACTGACCAACGCACCCGCTACCTTTCAGAAAATGATCAACACGGTCTTAGCAGGATTGGAGGGAATGAACCTACAAGTGTTTATCGACGATGTATGCATAGCTACGAAAAGCTGGAGTGAACACTTGGCAATCCTGCAACAGACGTTAGAGACGATCATTGACGCTAACCGCAAGATCAAAGCCGACAAGTGCGTATTTGGCGCTAGTACTATCAAATTCCTGGGACACGAGATTTCCGAGACAGGTATCCGACAGGATCCAGAGAAACTGAAAGCCTTACTCCAGCTCCCAGAGCCTACGGACGCGAAAGGAGTGAAAAGGGCGCTCGGAATGGTCTCCTACTTTCGAAAGTTTGTCCCTAACTTTGCAATGCTAGCAGAGCCATTAACAGACCTAACTAGGAAAGGTGTCGAATTTGTGTGGGCGGATGAACAGCGTAAGGCCTACCGTTCCATAATTAATGAACTTGGTAAAAACGCGACACTCGCTCATTTTAATCACCATGACCCGCTACTAGTGCAGACGGATGCAAGTCGCCAAGGCGTAGCGGATATGCTCTTGCAAAAGCACGACGGCGACTGGCGCATAATCACGTGCTGTAGTAGACGTCTATCCGACTCGGAAGCAAATTATGGCATAACAGATCTAGAAGGTCTAGCAGTAATCTGTACACTACGCGACAAAATTAAAGTGTACAAGAGGGGATGCGCGTAGAAGCAAGGAGAGACTTTAGATTGGACAGGACTCCACTTTTCTCGCAGGATAGAACGGCGCTTTTGGTACGGTGTCCCACTATGCCGAGTGTTATTCCATGGCTGCGCGCGCAAATTTTGTATACTTTAATTTTGTCGCGTAGTGTACAGTTACAAAGTTAAGACCATACATACTGGGAAAGAGATTTCAAATATTGGTAGATCACTGCACGCTTTGCGTACTTGACAAGAGAAATCCGAACAGCGCCAGGCTATGGAGATGGGCAATAGTGCTCAGCGAATTCGATGTCGAAACGCAACAGATGGTGGATCGAATGAAACAACGTAGCCGAGGCCAAATCAGGGGGGGCTACGTGACACGGCTGGGGCGCCTCGGAGCACTCCGACGATGCCGCTGAACAGGCAAGGGGAGAAAGATGACCTTTCTCGGAAAGGGCATTTCGAATGCCGTCGGAAATGTGATTGGCACTTTCTCTCATGAAGAGAGTACGATTGGTACACTGCGGGTCAAAAATACGGTTACATTTCTGCATAGCGCTGGACGGGAATTTGCGACCGTACTTTTGGCGAACAGTGTACATAGCTTGGTAGTATTGGGAATTCGCTCGATGGTCCCAGTGTAGTGCCCGCCTGCAGTGGGAGAGTCGCTCCTCTGGGAGTGCTGGTTATCTCACGCCTTCTTGGCTAAAGATTAACCTGAATCCATGCAGGCCCTCATCTGACGATCGCGCGTCCTGAAATGTCAATCAAAGGGTTGACATTTCCTCGATATGACATTTTACGTCTGTGCGTGGTCTCCTCCAAAGGATGCACCCCAACTGGAGTGAGAATTGGAACAGGTGGCCTTTGAGTGCACTTTGCAACCAATAAGCGATTCAAAGGGGACGGTGACACAAAACCAATTGCTTCGGCTAAGTCACTGAGAGGCGGGTATAAAGGGCTCGCAAACTTGTGTGCGAAGTAAACTCCGATCAAGAATCAAAAGGATCAAGTTTTTGAGCTGAGGACGGAATGAACGAGAAACGGACAGCCAGAATGTCTACGTCAAGGGAAGCAGGCGAAGGAATTTCGAGAAAAAGAATTCGGGAGCTCGTTGACGAGAATCGAGCACTCCGTCGAAAGATTCACGACTCGAAACGAAAAGAGATGACGCTCCGAGATAGAATCCTCCGCAATCTCCGCAAAACATTTGAGGACCTTCCGGTGTCACCAAGTAGCCCTACCAGGAGTGACGCCGGGACCCAGACTGGTGACTCCCCCGCGAGTTGGAGTATGGGAAAAGCGCAGGCCTCGCCACCACTCGACACCCCAACTCCCTGTGGGAGCCGCGAATGAGCAGTCTAGGCTCCGGTGAGCTCATGGCTCCGCCCAGACTGAGGCAGGCCGTTGGCTATAAAAGCCGACGGCCGCCGAGCCAGAAATGCAGTAGTCAACAATAAAGATAACACAAAGCACAATCTTGCGTGAATGCATACCAATTTCAATACACACTCAACTTCAGGTTCGCAGCTATGGCGAATTCACAGGATACCAAGGTATACAGAGTACATAGCTTCGACCATTGGGACAACTTGGACGAGGTGCCGAGATACTTGAGCTACAACGGTGCAAACTACCTCATTTACAACTATACGTCACACTGCATTAAAGGTCTAACCACTACATCAACGGAGTTCGTGAGCGAGCAGTGCTTAGAAGTGAACGGTGACGATCCGCAACTAAGTCAGTGGAACACTGACAAGGAGACCAAGAACATCGAGCAGTATAGCAACGTCTCTCAAGTCTTCAAAACGATAGACGCGAACTACATTTACTGCTTTCCAGGCGAAATTACCATACAGAATTAGAAGTACAAATGCCCTCTCGAATTATCCAAACTTAAACCAAAAGTCGCATTCAGGACAGCCCAACAACTTCATATCCGCAATCACATCTCTCTAAATTCTACAGAGGGCTACGCTGTGGATGCAGTTCACGCGGGCCACTTTCGCGGAGACAGCGACGCAATCCAACATCTGGCCATGTTTGAACAACTTAGAAAAGAAGGGCATAAATTAGTAGACTTGCAAAACCAGTACAAGGATACCGTAGCACTAAAAACATCAAGCCTAGCGTTCTACATCCTGATTGCAGTCTACATCGCTTCTGTGGGCGGAGCAATAGCTTTCGCACTGATGAAGTTTCTACTAAGAACTGGGACGCCGACCGTAATTAGGACACCAGGTCGACTAGCCACAGCCCCAACTCAACAAGACTTCAAACTCATCTCCATGGGAGAAGAACTGTTCGAGTAGATGGCCTGCCAGAACATTCAGGCACCATTACAAAGGCGAGAGCTCGACATAGATTGAAAAAAAAGGGTCAGTAGGGACTATTTAAAGGAAAACACAATTGCAAGAGGGAGAGAGAGTATTCAAACCCTCTGAGAGTGAGCGTGAGACCGAGTCCGTCATTTTTAGAGAGAAAGAGGAATCGACAAACGAAGATCAACAAACCTCCAGCGCACAAAACTAATACGACAAGACAAGAACGACCTAACAAACAACAACCAATACGACAATTCGAACAAGAGGAACGACATAAACAAGCTCAAGCCAGAACAAATTCGAGATAAACCCCCATCGCCCCAAGAAAAATGGCCTTACACAATCAAAGACTGAACGCTTATATCAGTTTCTCAGTTGAGACGAAGGCCCTCACTCTCACAAAAACAGCCAAAGAAAAATTTATTTCCTTGCTTGAAGAATTCGCAAACGGGGTTCTCGCAAAGGCAGAAGGAGCAAGTATAATGGAGGGCCGGCCTACGGTCATATCAGATGAGATCCTTCATGCCTTCCGAATGGGATGCGAAGGATCCGTAAAATTGAAAGGACTCACAACACTCAATGACGAGTGGGGCGAGTGGGAAGCTCCTGAAGAACCTGAAGAATGAGCGAACATCAATCAAGAAGCATCATTGTATATACATTGCAATTTACACGGGTATGCGAACGGGTAATTCAAAAAGATTCCTCGCAGATGAAGGGTAGAAAAAAAAATCTTGTATCCAGCGAATATTGTATATAGAATACCAACATTCATGCGAATTACTCGAAAACGTGCGGTGATAATTCCATGGGAGAGGTGTCAATCGATAGATGCCGATGAGACGAGTCCATTGACATGCAGGAATCTCACGTCATTATCAAGGGACGTGAACAAATGGAAAGAAAATTTTTTTTATTAACAAAAACTGTATATAACCTAATAACATCTATGTAATTTACTCGGAAACGGGCGGTGAGTTTTGCACCAAAACAGGGCATATTGTAGACGCGGATGTAACGAAACAATTGGCGTACGGCAAGACCACCTCATTATCAAGGTACGGCAGTAACAAACTAAAGACTCAACCCAATTACATTGACAATTTGAACCATACGTGACGCATGTTAAAGCCCGCACTATCTTCCTCCCAGACTAAACGGAGCCATTATGAAGCGAAAAGCACATTATGCTGCGCTCTACTCCGAGCCCTCGACGGAGAGCAGGCGACTGTGCAAATTGATCCAGTCCAGTTAACCTGCCGATGACAAAATCAGGACTGAGTCCTCAAGTCTGACAAAAATCAGTCCCAAAGGACCCCGACTAACTTGGGACGGCCATCTCAAACACTCGCGCCACCACAGTGTGAGCGCATGCGCACGAACGCACCTTCCCAGCCAGGGAATGCCTCAAAGCGACCACGCTGCAAAGAGAAAGAAAAAAAAATCATTATTAAATAAATCCCTTTCTTCAAGGCAGACAAGTATATTTCCCGAACGCTAAAACTAACAACAATAAAGCAGCATATTTTCTACCAGGCTAATAGATTTTTCAAATCCGGAGCATCGAACAGAAAAGAAAAGGAAGCTAACGAAATATGGTAACCACGAAGAAAACTAGAAAAAGAAACCAAGGCCCAGTGCGCAAAACAACATCAAAAAGCCTCAAAAGGCGACCTCTGGCCAAGCTACCCGAAAACAGCGAACGAGAATTCGAAGTCGAAAAAGTCGAAAAATACTGCGAAAAAAGAGATAGGTGCCTCGTAAAATGGCGCGGGTTCGAGGAAAAAACCTTCGAGCCCATTGAGAATCTTTACAACTGTATAGAGCTGGTCAATGAGGCTCGGAAGGTCCAGCAACTAGAGCCCATAGCTCAGGTGAGTCAAAATCTATGCGGAGCAGCCGAGACCTGTCCACTTAAATTAAACCCAAACGATTGGGTTCCAGTGGAAAAAATTCGTATTAAGCTCGAACAGATTTTACAAAAAAGATATCCGAAATTCATGCTAAAAATTACTGCCGGCTACCCAAACCCGACCTAAGACGGATGAAATGTTCTTAATATGCTTGATGAACCACTGCGTGGGCCTGTTTTATAGGCAAAAAGATGCTTGTGGTTATGTTTTCGACAGCGAAAACTGCTGGCCGAACAACGAACTCCTGAGGCAAAAGCTTGCAGAACTGGAAAAAATGATGTCAATCAGAGCGATCCGATGTGCCTATCAAGCTAGGGTCGATTTCTGCGGCAGCCAAGTGGCCGCAGCTACCATCAAGTTGATCGCCTGGCATCATAGGAACCACATACCCGACGAAATAAGGCCCTCACCAGCTACCCGGAAATGGCTCGAGACGTTTTTCCATAAGGAACCTAGTGCTCGGGCAACTGCGGTAGATTTGGCGACGTGCGCAAGGAGCAAGAGGATACGCTGCCACATCTGTGGGAAACTGTTCCTCCGACGAGGCAGTTATCAACACTTTGCGAACTGTAAGGGCCCAGTTTGAGAGGGGGGATGTCAGGGACGACCAACCGTATCCTCTAACACGACCATCCAGCCCCTCCTCTCAGATAGGGTGGGGTTATTTTTTTTGAGAATCATTGTATATAAACCCCATTCGGGGAGAATAAATCGTCACTCGTATAATTCGTCTCTATGAGTTAACACGTTGATAGTTCAGACTCCTGTCACCTGGTGGCGCTGTTGTCGCGCATTGATCGTTCAGACTCCTGTCGCCTGGCCCTGAAGCTTCTTACCAAGATGTCAGACCTGGCCAGATGAAAATAAAGCCAATAAGGCATCTATCAACCGAGCAACTGCCATCTCACTCTCCAGGGCTTAGGATAGTGGCGGCACGCCGACTATCGAGACAACCCGACACCCGCCAACTATGCCACATCTCATCAAACGATGCTCAAATTCATTTCGAAAGCCAGATTAGACAACTAAGATGTGAATTACATCAGTCTGGACTGATATTGAGAGCAACTGCACTGCCCGAATCATGATTAGCTAATAAGCAGGGTATCTACAAAATTCTGCAACCCGAAACTAGACCGAGTTAAGTCACCCCATTCGCAGCGAAGCATCTTGACAAGATGCCAGACATGGCCAGATGAAAATAAAGCCAATGAGGCATTCATTAACCGCGCAGCTATCATCTCACTCTCGGCGGTCTTGTGCATCTGTCACGTTGGTAAGCATGTTACAATAACCTGTGATCTAACTGGCAGCTATCTAAGTGACTCGATGGTCAGCATGCGCCAACTACCCGCGCCACCCAAGAGTGGGATGGTAGTTGGTTGGTCAGTTGGTGTGCTATCCGCTTTATTTTCATCTAGCCAGCTTCAGTGTCTTATCAAGGTGCTTCGTTGTAAATTGTTACGTCTAAATCGGTCTAGTTTGAATCTAGGAATTTTTTCACTCCCGGATTTTTGGATACCACGCTTTCATCATCTAAGCCCGTCTGAGAGCGTGCAACTGGTATTGATAGTCGGAACCTCGGGTCGGGAAGAACAAGAATAGCATCGATTTTTCGAATCTCCTATGGGAGTTTAGTGCTAATATATCCGATTGCTGCACCAAGTCAGGTGATCGCAGCAGATTCAACCTCAAAAAAAAGAGATTTCCTATTCCATCGGCTTTCAGTCAACAAGGTTCCAGCGAAAAAAAATGAAACCGATGGAATCCGTGAGCTCACAAACTCTGAGGTCGAAAAAAACTCACCCTGTAGATAGCTATTATTATCAGAGATTGGAGGTGAAGGAGAAAAATTATGTTCTCATTTGGAACTATGCTGATCATCTATACGTGTTGGCAGTGTTTAAAGGACAGGTATGGTTGGCAGGCGGAGCAGATAACTGCCATATCAATAGTAAGGCTAGGGGTTTAATAAGACGATTGGTCAGTTACAAGATCAATCTTGGATCTGTTGGAACTCAGCAATCAGGTGACGACCATTGTGGTTCGTCAGCTGTCTTGATAGCTTTGGAATTTTTACGAATGATGAAGGGTGGTAGTGTGATTGATCGTATATTGTTACCTGTGGGACTGAAAAGAAAGCTGGTGAGAAAGCTTCATCCGCATAAGCCAGTGGGTCGGGCAGGGGGGTCTTCCCAGATTAGACAGAACGTGGAGCAGTTGGTGTGCCAATATTGCCAAGCCAGCTTCCGGAAAAAGGGGAGCAGCCAGCTTAAAATGCATGAGGAAAAGTTTAAGGGTCACCCCTCAAGTTAGGGACCCATCCCTCGAATAGAGGGCCGGTCCGGGCACCCCTGGGACCTCTTCCCAGACGAGGGGGTATCCCCCCCTCTATTTTTCAAGCTCCTTCAGATGCTGCGCCTTCGTGGCTCTAGAGTGGTCACGTCGGTTAGTTTGAGATTTTTCTGCGCATGCGCAGTGGATCTTAATTGCTGCGATTTTCGGTCCTGATTGTATGGGACCCCACATTATGAATTTTTCAATTAGCATATTCGAGGGCACGCTAATGGAGGGGGCCATCGATTGGTGCCAAGACCTAGGTGCCACTGTTGTGCTGAGACTGGTTTTCGGCCTCTCAAAACTTGGCTCGATTTGGGGTCCCCTCATTATGAATTTCCCAATTAGTACGCTTAAGGGCATGTTAGTGAAGGGGGCCATCGATTGGCACCAAGATCTTGGCGCCACTATTGTGCCTAGAGTCTAGGCCCTAGACCGATTTGCGAGTACTCGAGTTTGGCTTGATTTGGGCATGTGCAGTAGGCCTTGATTGTTACGATTTAGGTTGGCCGATTTAAGTTCCCTGCGCGTGCGCAATGAGCCATAATGGTCGCAATGCACTGACCTTGGTTGACGGGTCCTCTCACTATGAGATTTCTTGTTAAATGGTCTCTTGGTGTTTTAGGCGAGAGATTTGAAGCGATTGTCGACGCAGGACTGGTCAGTTTTGGCCTAGCTTGTGCTCTTTTTCAGGAGCTAGGGTCAGAGCTGTTGCCACTTCCGTCCAAGAGAAGGAGAAGGAGGCGGCCGAAGGAGAGAGAGAAGATAAGAAGGGAAGGGGACACAGGAGAGATTGGTTATTTGGTTGAAAAATGGTTTGTTTATTTATTTATAAAAATTCACATATGGGCCCGGCTTTCTTTATGATACCCGATGGCCTTTTTGATTTCTCTTTCTTAAGCCGGTTTAAGTATTCTTTTGCTGCCTCGGGAAAGTGTTTAACTAGATCCTCCTCAGTTATCCATGTTGTGTATCCAGGCTTGGCAGCCCGCTCCATTTGGTAGACGGGGCCTTGAGTGCGTTGCTTGTTCATTATGATCTTGCCACCTTGTAGCTGGTATCCAGTTGGAGTGAATGTGGACTTCCTTCGGACTCTCTCTGCCTTCTCTTTGTTCTTTTTGCTGGTGTTTGGCGAGGACCAGAAGGAGCTAGGCTCGTCGCTATTATATGTTGGATCGAACCTCGATGAATTGCGGCTATTGTTCTTATTGGCTGAGCCCGAGGTGTATGATGAGGGAGGTGGTGTTTCCGGTCTAGGCGATTCAGGCGGCGGGCTGGGTGTTGGAGTGGGGCTCTTTTTCGTTGGTTTGAGCTTGCCCTCAATGAATTTCATGATGAGCTCGAGTTCTTCGCATTTGTGGGTAAATTCTTCAGGGGGTATACCGAAATCAAGATATCAAAAGCATTAGGGCCCGTCGGATAGAGTTATTCTGGCTTGATTAATGATTTGTTGGGCTTCGGTGGCAGTATCTTTCTCGAGCGGATTCTTATCCAGATGGCAGAGAGGGCTCGCCTTCTTGTATGCAGTTTGAATCATTTGCTTGTCGAGATCGTAAAACTCTGACTCATGATAGCAGCCAAGGGCATTGAAGAAGCAGTAGCAGGTGGGCATCTTGTTTCTTGTTGGGTGAGATTGGTTTTATAACTTGGTGATGTGTGAGGGACTAGTGGTATACTAGTGAGATTAGTTTTGAGGTATAGAGTGACAGGGTGATGTTGTCGAGTTAAAAGTCAAATGGGTACTGGCAACTTTTGGTCAATTTTCCAAAGTTTATATACCCATTCTCTTGTTGGTCGGCGGTGTTTGACCCACACGATTTGGGTGTCGCGACAGGTCTGCATGCTCTCCTACCTTTGTTCGTGCATTGGCTCAATTGGCACCTCGCTAATTGCCAGTCTAGTGCAACCGCCAACGGGTTGCCAAGCTACTTTTATTAAATGTTCACACTCGATTACGGAAAACCACACTAAAAAAACTCTTTATTCCTGTCTCTCCTTTCATACTCCCCGCTTGCGAACGCGGCCGCACTCGCGAGAACGGGTCGGCTGCAGGTGCAGGCGACCCGTTAGTTTCTTTCTTTACTCTATCTTTCGTCTGCTCTTTACACTAGACCTGATCCGAGCCTAGCATCTGTAAGCGTTTGCCGCGTGCGTGACGCGACTGTCCGCGCAAAATGCATGTAAATGTTCTGCGACCATTCGCGTACCTTCCACAGGCCTGCACGCGCAGAATGCACTGATATGTTCGACGGTCATTCGTGTACCTTTGGTAAGCCTGTCTCGTGCGTCCAAATGCCACTTGGTCTAATTGTTTGCATAATTTTCCTTTTCTCGTGGTCTTGTGGCATTGCTGGCGCAAGTGGTCGCTGTTTACATGCCGTTAGTTGTGCCCGACGTATGTTTAGACCTTGTTAGTAAAGAAAGTAAGACAGGAGAGAAAGAGAGGGAAAAGAGTATCAGAGACACATGTATGTTTGCATTTTCAGAGTTGTTTGTTTATTTGTTCATCAGTTAGTTGGTCAAATGGATTGGTGGTGTCAATCGGTGTTTGTTTGTCAGGTACACAGGTCCATAGGTCCAGTTGGTCGTTACTTGAGTTGTAGCTGCTTAATGAGTTGCCCAATGCGGTCGTTATGCTCCAGGAATTCCAAGGGGAGATCAAATTTGCGTATCTCCTTAGCGAGCTCATTCAAGTAGCGGGGACAATGTGAATCACGAGCACTATGACCGGGCTTTTTGCAGTTGCTGCAAAAGCGTGTCTTTCTGGCGCAGTTCGCAGCTTGGTGGTCCTTGGCGCCGCACTTTATGCAGGTCTTGCCATCGCAAGTTGGGTGGTGCCCAATTGCGAAGCAGGACCTGCACTGCCACGGCTTACAGTTTATCCTAATGAATAGAGTTGTTTTAGTCTTCCCATCAGTCAAGGGAATGATGCCATTCATTTTTTCGAATATGTCAGTGAAGGCTGGCTCATTTACCTTGAGCGAAATCGTGCGTTTGTTGGTCGTGTTAGACACCTTGCCATCTTTCAAGTCTATGAGCTTGCCGCCCTTTGCCGAGTCTATCAGAGATACGAGAACTTCTTTCACTTTTTCAGCTCTAACAGTGGAGTGTCGGTTGTTGATTTCAAGCTTGATGGGTAATCTTTCGAAGTGAGTGTTGGGGAAGCGATTTGGCGGCGGCAAGACCTCTTTCAGGATGCTCTTGGGTTCGCTAAGCTTGATAAAATCCACCAGGGCTTCCTTTTCACCTGTCGAGGCCAATTGAACGAAGAGCAGTTCTCTAGTGTTTCGGAAGGTAACGGGACCGTACTGAGCCATGAGAGCGTAGGCCATGATTCTGTCTTGAAGGGTCTCGCTGTGTGGTCCTTGAGAAGTGAGAAGGTCATGGTTTTTGCTCGAGTGTTGCGCTCAGATCTGCCCTGTTCACGGACCGCATCTTTAAGATGTTGCCTGATGGTTGACAAGTTGGAGGCTCTTTCGAGGTTTGTTGTCTGTTCGTGTATGGCGTCCAGGATGCTTTCGGAGGCCATTGTAGGCGCGTTAGTGTTGTAGGGTTGTCTTGTCAAGTAGTGATGCAGGAGTGTCTTGCCAAGTTATGTTTTGGTTGGTTGTTGAATGAGCAATGTATCTATTTTGTTGGTGAGCTTGGTGAGATTGAAGTGTTTGAGTTTTAAGATTTGGAGCTTGTGTGTGTGTTTAAAGTGTCTTTGATGTTGTCACTTCAGATCAGAAAGTGAGAGTGAGACTCATCAATTGCGGAGTCCAGTTTAAATACCAGAGGTGGTTTGGTTGGAAGAGTGACCACTCTCTCTCTCTCGGTTGGTTTGGTGGTTGGTTGGTTTTGATAATAATAATTTCGGCCGGCCTCGGCCACCCTCCCACACCCTTGGCCCTACCCCCATCACTCCCCATCGGCCTCCGCTTGCTGTACCTAAGTACAGCAACGGTTATA
>Ga0058701_10001786_pt1 | contig 15674 bp, 14 predicted proteins | sample AgamicOrMae_FD_97039 | JGI IMG/M metagenome (GOLD analysis project Ga0058701, IMG submission 97039) | Agave microbial communities from Guanajuato, Mexico - Or.Ma.e | ecosystem: Host-associated > Plants > Phyllosphere > Phylloplane/Leaf | place: Guanajuato, Mexico | collected 2012-06-04
AAGTCCTCCAACCATCTCCGGCTACTGACAATCCTCCTCCGTGCTGATTCCCGTCCGACACAGTCGCTGACTGAATCCGCACCGAAAACAGCTGTGACTACCACCTGCGAATCGGATTTGCCGCTGGAACTCGACACTGTGCGCGTGCTTGCTGATTCCTCCCACCTCGCACTGCCTCCCGCCCTCGTGACGCTAGTCGCGACCCACCTCATCGATCGATTTGACAAAGCACCACACGCATCCGTCCACGAGCTCATCGAGTGTCTCCTCTACTGCTGGTCGTTCTGATGCCTCTTGCATCGAAGCGCGCTCCACCTCAGTCATGCCCGCACCACATCGATCACACTGCGCCCACTCGCTGAACCGCCGACACTCCGCCTCCACCCCATCCAGATATCGGCTCATGACAGCACGCCGGCAGCCGACAGTCGTGATGAATTCATCCATCGCGATCTGATCCACCCCACCCACCCCACGCTTCTGCTCCGCCAGATATTCTACCCGTCCAGCTTCCACCACCACGACCGAGTCCACATCCTCACCCGCCCGTCCGGCTCGCCCAGACTCTTGTGCAAAGTCGATCATCCCGTACGGGACATCGCGGTGCAGTACGAACACGATGCCGGGGAAGTCAACGCCAGTCCCAAGTGCGGATGTCGCGACGATGAGACCGCCGTGTTCCAGCCATGCTTCCACTCGTTCCTGATTGTCGACGGCCCCAGCATGGTAGTATGCGCATTTCAGCTCGCCTGCAAGCAGCTCACATGGCCCTCGACTGCGGCTGTACACCACTCCTTTCTTTCGCCCGAGATGCTTCTGCATCCGCCGACAGACTTCCACCGTCCTGCTGGTGGCAGTGCCAACGGGACAGACATCCACAATGTAACGAGTCTTCGGCCGGTTCGTTGCCATACGGATGTAGCGGGCCATCTGCGCAGCCATGCTACCCTCAAGCTGATACTCCAGCGCCCTTGGGAGCGTCGCAGTAAGCATGATCGTCGGCACATGGAGTCCTCGGACAGCGCGGACTTGTACTAGCTTGGCCCGCCAGTTGCTAGCAGTGAATGTAAGATGGCTCTCATCGACGAACACCCGGCGAAGCAAACCCTTCTGGTCGAGCACCTGTGCATAGCTCATGAACTGCGGCACCCGATCCGCACTAACGAAGACGAGCGCCGCTGGGTTGACCTCACCTGATTGCCACTCTAGACAATCAATCCCAGCCGCCTGCGCAGTCGCCAGATGATTGTTGAGCAGAGCGCGGAACGGGACGACGACGATCGTGACCCCAGCATCCTCAAGACACGCTGGGGCCATGAACAAGAGACTCTTCCCGCCACCAGTCGGTAGCACCACCACGAGCGGGCTAAGATCATTCTTCCACACGATAGTATGTAGTGCTTCTCGCTGACTGTCGGAGCGGAATGTGACATCCTCGCGTCGAAGCACCTTCCTTATAGCCTGCTTAATGGCTTCCTCGCTGACCTTCCTACTGGTGGGATCCATCTTGGGAACAGCTTGTGACCGTGCCCAAAGCGGAGACTCTGACAATGCCTCTACCACGCCCTGGTCATCATACATCGGACTGACTGGAGCTGGGGGGGTATATCGCGGCCAGGGTGGTGGTGGCGGACCTAGCAACTGCCCAGAATGGGTTGAGTTCCCTGACCAGCCTGCGTACGGAGTCGCTTGACTCGCTGCTCGAAGAAGACGGAAATCATTCGAACGATTCTCGCTGTCATGATGCATGCCACTGCTGACCTGCCCACGACGATCGCCCTCCTGGGTACTGTCGGGGAACTGATGCCTCTCTATCATCCGTCCCCAGCCACCGATGCCGTTCTTCTGCATCAGAAGTGCGATCCGCCGCTGATACTGTTCCTGCTCGCTTCCTAGACTTGTACTAAAACTTCGTGCGTCCATCCGCCGCTTCTGTCCTACCTGCGCCGAGCTTGTGAGACCGAGAAAGTGATGCCATCCCCGACTGAGCGGCCCGAACGTCTCAAGAGATCGAGTGCTGAGGTGCTTGATGACATCTAGCGAGACCCCGTACCGATTGGCACCGATCTCGCCTCCCCGCCCAGCTGACATCTCGAGACTGTCCTCCTCGTCCACCTCGGCTTCTTCTACCTCGCCCTCTTCGATGTAGCCGTGCTTGAAATGCTCCCCAACCACTACTCGTCCAAGACCGATCGCGACATGCCGATAGTCTAGCGTGGTCAATCGCACTCCTAATCCTTTCTGCGTCTCTCGGGTGATGATCCTAGTTAGCCGATCGGTAGCCCATGGACCAAACTCGTTCGACCAGATATAGTCGGACGGCTCGATGCCCTGGACCTCACGACAGAGATGCTCATGGAGCGGCTGCACATACGCTAGATATACAGCTAGCAGCTGCCCAACTCGCCACGGAAGAAAACGCGGGATCACCTTGGGCTTGTCGAATTGCGATTGTGACTTATGATAGCGGGTGACGATGTCCATCTCCCCCTGGATCACGAACACGTTTCGATCTTGCAGAAAACCATTGCGAAATCGGACGGTCGTGATCTCAGACCCTCGTGCGGGCTGTCCTCCAGTAACATGAACACAGAAGAGAAGCAGCTCGCGGAAGCGGTCGACCTGACGCAGATATCTCTTGACTGGCATCGCAGACCACCTTCCACCTCGCCTAAGCTTTTTGCCATCTGGATGGGTGAGCGCTTGCTGTAACATCCACTGTCGCTTGTCCTCAAGCCCATTCGCACGATTGGTCAAGAAAGAGATCCCACGCTTCGTGAATGTCACATCATCCTCAAGCTTCTCGAGTGGAATATGGAAGCGATCATCACTCTTAGTCCACATCAACTCGGACCACAGCTTATGTTCGGCTTCGGTGATGACATCCTGGACCATCTTCCCAAAGCGAGCCAGATTGATTAGACGTCCGCGATACGCCATGTTCAGCTTCTCGTCGTCCCAAGATACGGCGCCAGCGTTGCCGTGGCTTAGTGCAATCTTTTTACCGTAAGCCAAGATACTGATCATCTTACTCATGACACTGTACGATCCATCAGCCAGATACTCTTCTCGTAGAGTACGAAATCGCCGGTCATCCTCGTGACCCTGTGCGTCGCGCTGCTCGCCTGGTAAAATGATCTCTACTGCGAGTACACGGGTACAGTAGACCACCCCAGCGAGCATGTACGAGAAGTCATTCCCACCGCGTAATCGAATCATCTCCTCGTCGATGCCGAGCACGGCGAGAAAGTGTAAGATGGCACTAACGAAGACATCGCCACGGACGTTCTGGAAGATGATGGACTTATACCAAGCGAGCAATGCTTTCTGCTGCTCCTGGTCTTCCCGGCCTCGCTCGATACTCTGTACGACATTCTGTAGCAGCTGTTTCTGTTGACCCTCCCATGGATATAGTCGACGAGCATCTTTGAAGACGTCGACGACTATGCTCGAAGCCGAGCTCGCATTTTCTGCATGTGTGTCCGTCTCGGTGTCATCTCCGCTCCCACTCGTGCTCTCTGAACTGCTACTCGCCGACTCTGCTTGCTCACTCTCTACCAATCGATCTTGATCCTCTAAGCTTTTTAGTACTCGGATGCTATAGCAGAGCAGCCGCGACATGTACGTCGTGTAAGTCTGCTGACTAGTCGAGTTCTGTAATCGTGCGAATGGTCTCTGGTCAGGCTCAGACAGCTTTGCACTACGTAGCCATCTTCTTGTCTCTCGATCAAGCGATGACAATCCAGCAACACAACGTTCGACTAGAGCAGAATTGAGCTCGACCGCCCTTTGTAGAAGACGCTCATCTCGATCGGGTAGACGACTGAGACGACTGAGATGCCTCAAGTTACACCCAGCGAGATGCTCTGGCCAGCCAACACGATTGAACCAGGCTGTGTAGTCCGTCTTGGCCGTCTCTCGCTCAGCAATCTCGAGCGTCTGGCGGTGCTTCTCGTTCTGCGCGTTCCACTGCTGAATGATGTCGTTGACCTGCGTGGCCTCCCTATCTGTGCTAGTCACCTGAGCACCCTCGATCTCTCCTCGATTGCGGTCTACTTCTATATCACTATCGTTCTCTTGGTAGTCTACCGTAAAGTACCGCTGTAGCCCAGCAGCATTGAAGAATGTCTGGACCCACACCGGGTGCCAATATGTGCGCTGTCCTGGACTCGCTTTCCAATCATGAACACGATTACAATGCTTGCGGATAACATCTCGGCTGATACTGAGTTCGTTACACTCTTCCTCGTCGCAGATGAACGCTTGCTTTGGCGGGGCTAGACACGAGAATGGCGCTTCGAGCGGTGGCGGTTGGGGAACATCAGCTGGCTTAGCGATCTGCAAATCTTCAAAGTGCGCGAGTATCTCCCTCCTTGTCGCTATGTTTGTTCGATGCAGTCGCTTTAGATGATCGTCGAGCTCCCGGACAGCATAGCCATGAGCTGTACAGACGAGCACACGATATTCCTGGAGATACGTAAACGCACTATCTACTGTGTCGAGTGTAATTGCTTCTCTTGCTGCGACCATACCCTGAGCGCTACAGTGTGTTGTAGTGCCCACCTCAAACTGCGCTGAAGTCGGAGGTCCCTGCGGAGTGTTTTACGCGCTTGAATCCATCTCTGCGCCTGTCATAAGCGTGCTACAACTCGACCGTTTTGAGCGTGCAATATCGCGATATATGATATGTAAATGATACTAGAGTAACAATCGATGATAGACAGTATTGTCTGATATGTATTGGCAAGTCGGGAGCTGTATTACGATACTGGAGGTATACTGGATTCTACGTTCTGGGTTCCACGTTCGCTGGGCCGTGCGAACCCCGCGCTTTACCGCTTTAGGCGAGGACTGAACGTTCCGGACGTTGTCTCCTAGGCCTCATATCAGTTAGGGCTTGGTTGGAGGACTGGGTAGGGTGCCTGGTAATATGTCCATTTCGTAGATGTTGGAACAGAGGAGCTGCTCGTTGTGCTTGGCACGGAAGATGAACTGCTGGACGAGGAGGTCGTGATTGTTGAGCCAATACTGGTTGAGGACGATGCTAGGAGCTGCTGCTGGACGTCCACATCGCCAGCAAAACGGCACTTTTCAGACGCTTGATGAGACCGCTGCCGCCCACCAGGACGCTCGCAGAATGCTGGAAGAATACAGGCGCGAGCAGGCCGTGGAGTATCGATCGTCGCATGCCTGAACTATGTATGCACCGCGCAAGTGGTGGGGATGTCCTCTAACGAACTCGTCTCAGCTCTACGGCATCCTGCAGGCCCGTTGGTACCAGTAAGGGCCGCGGCCAGATACACATGGTAGGTATCGCTGTTTTCGTTCTGGAAGGTCACCTGAAAGTCGCTGTTTGCTGATACGGAGGCGGGGGCCACAATGCCATTCAGCGCACTGGCTGTCGCCGCGAAGAGTACTCCAGAAATCAGGAATCGTGCCATGTCGGCTCTTGATATAAATGTCTTGGTCTTGTCCATAGCGCAAACACGACCTCGCTACCAACATAAGAGGACCTTCCTTCTTCTTCGATAACATGCTCGTTGTAGATTGGATCTCGGTCGGACTTCATGACACGCATCTGCACATCAATCATGATCTCCCCGCCATCGCGATGCCTTGCTGGTAACCCACTAGGTCGCAAGAAAATCGCAGCGGCGTCGGTTGATCCTTCTCGAAGAGCCAACACTGATCTTACTCGTCGGAAGGAGTGCTCAGGTATCACAGTACCATCCTGCAGCTTGATCTTGTCCTCGTCGGCTATAACATTCAGTATCTTGTCGAAGTTAGGTACCAAGGCCTTTCTGGTAAGATCGATTGAGCTGACATGTCTTACCTGATTCGCAGAGTTGGGATGCATGACTCATGTCAGGGAGGTTGACTGACTCGTACACTTCACGACTTCACGACTACACGACTTCGCAGATATCTTGAGAACATGGCACCCGCCCTGTTGTACACTTTGCATAGATCATTACCCTAGAATGTTAAAGTCGCCTATAGGAGAAGAGCACAATTTCGCCGTCACACCCTTATGCCAACCGACACCTCAATAGATCAAGCTCTACCACTTCAGCTCCACGAATCCATCAAATCGAGCTCGATCTTCCTCCAATGACACGCCGTCTTTGCCGGCGACCTCCTCTACCCATCTCGTAGCCTCATCAACACACTGATCCTGACCGGCACGGTCTGCACCGTAGTTGCCCACAAATACAGCGTCAATGGACAGCAACTTCTTGAGCTCCTCACAGAATCGTCTCTCGCGCTGAGTCACGAGCGCTTTGACAGAGAGCTCGTACGCGGCGGTGGGGATGGGCTGATCGCAATCGAATATGAAGAGCGTCTTCCCTTTGCCGTCTTTCTTGGTGTTGACGATTGCAAGAGCCCAAGCGTGCGCCATATCCACTTTGTCCCATTGTTTCACCCCTTTCTTCTTCTCTTCCTCGCTCACCTCCTTGCCAACGTACGACTCTGGTGGGGTGTCGCAGAACATCAGCCAGGTCTTGGCACCATGATGTCCGAGTTTGGTAACACGAGTGATCGCGAGACGGTCGTTGATGGACTGTTCGAAGCCCTGCCAGCCATTTTTCTGTTCACTAGTCGAGAAGGTTACCGGATTGGCGCAGACCCATGCTGCAGTGCTGCCGAACGTTTCCACGGCCTTATCGTCGAGGTACTGAAGCCATGTCTTGAGGTGGGTCATGGACCAGTTTTCGCTGCGTGGTCGAGCAGGAGCGGGAGCAGGGGCGAGAGCAGGGGCAGGGGCAGCCATGATGGTGTGACCCTGGAAAGGAAGGTGGTCTTGATGGGGTCGCTTCTCAGAGGTGATCGTGTGGGTAGTAGTGATTTGGTGCTCGTTCTGCTAGCAAGAGCTCCTGAACCAGTAGATGGCTTCGTCAGGTGCCATTGTCAGTGGGTGTGAAGCCATGTGACAGGCCCTATCCGCGTACATGTCACTCCATTGCAGCTGGAAGCCCTTTTCTTTATCAGCGAAGCATGAGGGTGATAATCTGAAGACACCGATCGCACCATCGTCCTCGGCACTGTGGATTGCCATCGAAAAATTGTCTCAATAGCGCAGTCCTCCTGAGGTAGTGACCCTTTGAGCTGATCCTTGTGAGCTAGACCGGCTCACGGCTTATGGCAACATGACCAGCGGCAAGGGAAGGCACTAAGCCTTGGCACCACGTGGCCAGCATTTGAGGCAGGTGCGCGGTGCTGCCGCTCATGTGAAGCGTTGTCGGACTTGAAATCTTGGTTTGGCGGATGCTTTGAGCCGATTTCTCTATTGACTAGGGCCGTAGGGGGAAATCGGACTGCGGGAGTGGATTCTGCGTGATCGTGTTGGTCTATCATCGTCGGAAAACCGTCTGTTTAACGCAGTCGGCCCGACTTATGCTTGTTCGAATTTCCCGTGGGTGTGATCGTGACCCCTCACTACGTGACTCATATCCTGCTACAAATGGCAGGCACGAGACTGGACCCTGAATCCTTGGCGCCATGGATAAAACCAGCTCTGTTTGCTCCATGACTTCCTCTGAACAACATCAACATCTCGAACAAGCTCTTTCCGAACAGCCACCATCACAACCACGAATCCTTCCCTTCCTTCACCAAGCCTTCTGTAAGCGTGGATGCCCAGATTATCTGACGGCGTAAATGCTGATATCTGCAGGCTACAAATCATTTTCAAGCGTGTAATCACACCCAGCCTCCTCAGCGATGTGTACGTGCCAATTCATGTCAAGGCGGAGCCGTGCAGGTGCTGACCATGCAAGTAGCTACATCGACTACGACGCGGCCAACATGGGCCCCTACCGGCGCGGTCATCGACACCTTGACCTCACTCCCAGGCCGCCTGGAGGTGGAACAACAGTTGACTGCTGTGCGTGTCTTCTACTTCGAGGCCAAGAACATCACTATCCTCGCTGGCACGCGCGACCGGCTGGAGGTGCGAGACTCGTGGAAGCATGCTGCGAAGGCGCTGTGGGCTCGCCCTGACGAGAACACCGGCAAGGTCTTCGTGCGATTTGACCACATCGTCTCCGAAACCCCTGTCAGCACCTCGTCTTCCCTCAAGCGAGAGTCGCGCTGGCTCGAACTTCAGGACTTCCTTCGCGACTTCCCACGTGCTGTAAGCCCATTCTGCTACCCATTCGAGACATGGCGATGGGTCTGCCGAACCTGCTGGCCAGACTTCGACAACCAGGAGGACGAACCTGAGCTGGAGTACTTCCCACCCGGCGTTGCAGATGCAACGCACCACCATACCGTGTTGGACCTTAGTCGAACACTTCGTGGGGCGATTACGGAGGCTGGCATCAAGGCGTGCTTTGCGAACGTTCATGGGTGATCTACCGGTGATGGCATGGCCACTGGGTGTGGTTCCAAGGGTGTGAAGGGATGGCGGGACTGCGGATGTTAGCACTGGAGGCTACGACTTTTTGATGAAGTAATGACCATTCAGTCCTGGGCTGTCCTTTTCGGCTGTTCATCTTGGCGTTTCCTCAGAGCGGTGGTTCTTGGTGGTCGTGGTTCTTGGTGGTCGTGATTGAAGGCGGATCTTCGGACGATTCCTCCAAGGAATCTCCGAGTGGTTTTGCAGTACCTTGTTCTGTCGTTCTTGTTCTACGCGCCTCCAAGCTTAGCATAAAGATGATATGCCTGTTATGATGCCTGCATGTGCCCTTCCCACGACACAGTCCGCCAACATTTCCGCCTATGACCATGTCCATCCCTCTCTCGATCTTCTTCCTCATTGATGAAGGTCGAGGGGGGAATTCCAACAGCGGCACTTGAACCCTGATAGTCGGGCGAGTTAGGAGCCCTCCAAAACTCGTTCGATCAACGCAGTCCTTTCGACTTATACTCGTTTGAAGCCCATCAGTGGCATGCATAGTCGCCCTACGTGCCTCACAGCCTGCTATAAGCAGCAGGCGCAAGACTGGATTCTGTAGTGCGCAAGACTGGATTCTGTAGTGAGGGCATTGAGCACACCAGTTCATGACTTTGTCAAGCTATGAACGTATCTGCAACCCGCCATCCTCGCAAACCATGAAGACCCTAAATCACGACGAGCCTAAGTAGGGAAGAAATCAAACCATGAAACCCTCAAGATACGTAGGAATTAGACCGTGAAGGTACTCAACCATGAAAAAGCCAAGAAACAACCCTATCAAATCATGCACCCCTCAATCCACCCCATCATGAAACCCCCAACTCATTCGCGGCGAGCTCTATCACCTGCCCACTGAATTGCCTCACGAAATCCAGCCTCCGAGACCGTACTTCCCAACTCGTGATCTGAAACCTGGAAGCCGCCGTCGCTGTTGAGTGGCAGCAGATTGCCAGAGATGATGATTCGTCTAGCATTTTCACGGAACTCGCGGAACGGGTACCACTTCTGCTTGTTGATAGTCTCCGCCACCCAAGTCTTGTCTTCGGCAAGTCGGCCGAAACGATCGTAAGCAGAGCACACCCAGATACTGTGGTTCGCCGCCTCTGCCGCATAGATCCGAGCGGCATAGTGGATGAGATGCGCTATACCGTTCTTGTCAACCACCTCCTTCACCGTAGTGCCGCCCATGATGAGGACGCCAATCTCTGGGGGTGTGCCTGGCCCAGCGTCAATAACATCGATCGCCCATGCAGGTCGAGGGTTCGGCATCGTGGCGTCTGTGCTGGTCAGCTTAGAGTAGCAGTCAAGAACAAGGGCGGCCAATTTACTTCGTGAGTGACGATCAGTGTGGTGCTTGAGAAGATGAGAGGTCTTGTGGTGGTCGTGACAGGCAGGACTCGGTGAGAAGTGTGGATCGCAGTGATAGAGACGTGTTCGACCAGTCGAGAAGAGGTTGTTGATGAAAGTGTTGATGAAACAGAAGGAGAAGCTGAGGGCAAGAAGCAAGTTTATATCGCTGCCTGAGGCGGAGTGGCACGTGCAGTTCCGGTGAGGCAACCGCATGACTACTACGCCACGTGGCCGGCGGTTGAGGAAGGTACGCAAGCTCACCGGTTGGGTGAGGTGTCGTCATGCTGAAAGATGTGACTCAGCCGATCTTGCGAGCTGTTTTCTTTATGCATGGAGGCCTAGGGGGAGAATCCGAGGGCGGCAATGGTTTTCTCGTGGTCGAAATGACCTGTAACCGCCGAAAACCCGTCCAATTAACGCAGTCCTCCCGATTTATGCCCTCGCGGGCTCGTGAAGCCTCACCGCCTGCCAGTTCACTCACCGCAAGCGGCAGGCACGAGGCTGGACCCTGCAGCTGCAGCTGCGGCGCTAGTGCAAAACCAGCGTGGTTTGCTCTCCGACACCTTCTTTCGAACAACGACTCCAACCAGCTTTCGAACAACAACTCCAACCACCTTCTTCTTGATCAATTGTAGCATCACTTCAGGCTCTTCACCACTCAACTTCTACCACCAATCCAAGCTCTGCACGACTCGTATGTGGCACTTCCTGCCCTCCGTATTCTCGTGCTGACTATTACAGATTACCTACGTACTCCGCCTCCAGTATGAGCAGGATCTGACACTTGCGCGACCGAACTGGGCCTGAAACTGACCATGATAGCAGATTCTTCAAGCCGCCATGCCACTCCCTGCGTCGCAAACCTTCAGCCGCGTCACGCGCGATCAGATCCCTCAGAACCGCCCTCACGCCACCTTTCTCTTCGGTGGGTCGGAGTTCAAGGCTGCCACCGAAGCTGAACGCCAAGTCGGCGCGCCTGAGACCGCGATCACGGCCGTGAACGTCTTCGGCAAGAAGCATGAAGGAGAGCACGTAGTATGTGTAGAGAAGGTGATTACGGGATCAAATGGTGTCGTCACGCAGGCATTGGCGTGGATGACGGAAGGCGAGTATGCTGCTGAGCACCGTGGGCTGTGGCAGAAGTATGACATGGAGCCGAATCGGGAGTTCAATGTCGGAGAAGGCCTTCGCTCGGAGGGCGGTGAGCATCTAGGTGGCGCGAATGAGCTCTGCGAGCGCGACGGTACGCTGAAGCCAGCTAATATTCGCGCACGCTGTGCTTGATGACTTGAGCAAGCGCCATGCTAGCATTAGAAGCTATGGCGATTTTGATTTTGGGCGTTTATGGCTTGTGCGTACTATTCCCAAGAGCATCTAGCTGCAGCAAGTCTCAGGACTGTATCTTGAAGCGTTCCTACTAGCCTGTCCTTTTAATCTGCGAGATAGCAGCCTCAGGGACTCTAGTACAAGTCTTGCAAGCAGGGTTCTATCAAAGCAGCGGCTCTTGCTAGACATCGTCGACATCTGCAAAGTGTCGCAAGGGAATGCTGCTAGTCATAATGTGCTACCTTGATCCAGCTGGCCTGTCTGGCTAATGTTCATCGATAGAGCTGTCCTGTGAATAGATGAAGCTGCGGCAAGAGGCTAGCGGATGTATCCGCCTGCTGTGACAAACGTACGCGCCCCTCGGCAGTCGGTGAGACTTCGGTCTCTAGGACCGACTCCAACCCAACCATTCCTCGAGTGTGGTATATAGCTGATAACATACTCTATCTTCTTTAGATGTAGCGGCGGACACCCACTAGCGACCAAGCATCACTGGTGGACGAACTCGTAGTCCATCACGGTTTCGGCTAAGATGTGTACAGAAGGCATGTCTCGTATTTGCTTTGTAGGCTAAAGATGGCGCTGTTCCTCAGCCTGTTAATCCTCTACAAGGGATCGAGCTAGCCAAAGTATCGAGGAGATAGGGCTTATATAACCTGGTATGCACCTGTCGCTTCTGCGAGACTTCTTTCACGCTTCGATCTTTGCCCTCGTATCTCTATCTCTCCTACACTTCTATCACAATAGCTACCTTCTGCTATGGCGCCCTTCGAGCTCGATCTAGATGTGCTTGACAGCATCATCCAGGCTTATGGAGAAGCAGGCTCGGGAGACACTATCCGCTATCTGCCTGTCAGCAATCCGTATAGCGACCGGACTATCTACTGTGTGCTAGACCATGCGATCTTGAGCAAGGCCAATCGACCGGAACCTTTCGCTCAGACGCCTGAACAGGCCAAGAACAAGCTGTCCTCCTGGATCGGAGAGCGCCTCGTCGCAAGCAAAGCTACGAAAGCGGTCGAGACGCCAACAGCATCGGTGACGCCCTTTGCTGAAACAGAAGAAGTGGCGAAGCAGAAGTTATCGACCTGGCTGGAGAAGCAAGAACTCGGCCGCGAGTTGAACCGAAGCAGACCAAGCGAGCAGACTCAGACCACCACCCTCGCCGATCCCAAGACAGAGGCCGTGGAGCTACTGACTCGCCTCGGTTATGCGGTGACACCACCGGCAAGACGATCGTTCGAGACTCGTTCTCCTGACCTGACGGATGTGACTCCGCCTCCAGCCTATGAGCCACGTCCGTCCTCTCAGCCGATCCGCAGTGTTGAGAAGCAGACTGCCCAAGGGACCTTTACGTGCTGCCAGTGTCGAAAGGATAGTCGAACACCGACACCCGGATGGTCCACTCTCAAGCGTAAGCGTAGCTCCATCACTACCAAGCGGACCGCAACCACACCAAGCCGTATACCATTGGCATCTACCGAGGTCGCCGGCAGCGAAGCGGACGATGAAGAAGACGGCGGCGAAGACGAGGACGAAGCTGCTAGCAGAGTACGCCGTAGCGCAGGCGGCAACGATGCTCGTGGCCAAGACAAAGGCGACGGCACGCGTGGTAATAGCGAGAGCGAGGAAGACAACTCGGACGATGAGACCACCTTGCCACCACGGAAGAAGTCGAGAAAGGTCCCGCCAGCGAGGACAGCGCCACGGAAGCATCAGACCTTGAAGCAGTCGGTACTGTCGCGGTTCGTGAAGACGAAGAAGAGTGCCCAATATGGCACTATAACAGAAGAGGCGATGGCGGCGATGGGGATTGAACCGCGAACAAGGGCAGCTCCGAGCGGAGCAGTAGCTGGGGCAGAAGGTTGGGCAGAAGCGGAAGCAGGAGACAAGACAGATGAAGAGGTGCAAGGTGGTGACACAGAAGAAGACGGTGCCGAAGATCAGGTATTGGACACGAATACTGTCTCGAACCCGACCATAAGCGCGTTGACGGAATCAGCTGCGCATGCTGGAGACATTGCGGCTGCTGGGCATGAGGCGCAAGACCAAGGTCAGTATGTTCTGGCTTCGACAGGATGTAAAGCTGATGTAATACAGGATCAAACGCGCCTCCCCAAAGTACTCCCGAAGAGCTGAACATCGCCCAGGCACTTGTTGAAATGCACAACTCTGCTCCCGTTTCACCAGCGGCAGCCACAGCCGATCCCGAGGGCACCTCGGCCTCTGATACAGATATCCCTTCGCAGAACTGGACGACTGAGGAGCGTTCGTGGCACCAGCTCTTCCTTGCCGATGTCGTTGCCGCAGAAACGACAACCCTACATCAGCGGACAAAGAAGGCGATGGACAAGCTTCGCCAGAAAGATCCTCCCCTACATAGTCACTTTCAGCGGTGCCTACGAGTCGTCCGAGATACGACGAGACCAGTGGCTCTAAAGCGGTGGCGGGAGCACGCAACCCTAGCCCGAAACAAGCGCCCGCTGAGCCCACTCGACGGCACTTGGCTACCTTCATCACAGCTCGAGACGTTCGGCAAACACCCTCTGACGCAGGGCAAGACGCTACCAGAACAAGCGAACGAGCACTACATCGCGGTTTGTAGGGCTGAGCGGGACTCGTGGCGTGCCCGGATAGCCTATCTCCAGTCCTCGGTCAACTTGGCTACGGTAAGCGACGCCTACCTTGCTAGCTTCCAGCAGCCTGGTGCAAGCCTTCTCCGGGAGAGGGAAGAGTCGATGGCACGGAAACAGCTCTTTCGCGAGATGCGTCCGCAGTGGCAACAAGTGCTTCCACTGGACTTCAATCATAAGGATATTAAGCGGGCAGGACTAGCTACCGAGTGGCACGCTCTCCATCAAGCAGTTACGACTGGACGGCGATGGAAGATGGTCGTCGATAACCCTGAGCTAGGTTGGGGTGCACTGATCTTAGTCGAGACCGAGCGCTCGCTATGGTTCCTCCAGAAAGAAGCACCGCTTCCGATCTTCTTAGCCTGGACAGCTCTACTCCCACGGGTACATCCAGGCTTCTCAAACGCCGCCAAGAAAGCCTGCAAGTACTATAGCAACTCTGACTGGGCTGATCTACCGACACTTGCATTGGAAACGCCAAGTGCCTTGGACCCAAGCGTGTCTTTAGCTAAGCTTTTCGAGGAGGTGAGCAGTAAGGAGGACACGGCTTCGCCTCAGGAGATCGTAGATTTTGCTACGGATAACGACGAGAGCTGGTGGGCTGACTGGATGCAAGACCAGAGCCTAGACGACTATACTTTGTAGGCTCTCTCAAGTCGTCCCGATAGCGCTCTGTAGTGGTATGAGTAGTCATAGTAGTCTACAACTTGGAGGTGTAGATTCTTAGCACGAAGTTAATCAATGACAACCAATGAGAAGCGCTGATTCTGGAGTGGACCCACTTCACGAAAGATGCCATCTTTTGTGAAGTGGGTCGCCAAGCGTTTTGCGTCCGATCGGGCACTCCCGCGCGAGCGATCGAGATGGAACAGTAACGCCGACTAGATTTGTTCTTAAAAGAACTTCATGTCCACGATATATATTGCGATGCGATAGTCTACCCAAGCAAAGCAGAGTGCAAGCGTCTTTAGTAGACACTATATACTATAGGTGTACGCGTTCCTTCAACCGATCTTCTCAAAAAGGCGAGCTCAAGGAGGACAGGCCTTTGCCTTAAAGCGTCGATTCTCGTAGGGACTATAACGAGAGTCGGCGGATATGTTAGATACAAGACTGGAGTCTCGAGGGTACTTCGGAGTTGGATCATACGAATGCGCCGATAGGTCATTAGACGATGTATTTGCAGCTAGACTAAACCCTAGCAAAGGTAGCGTAGATTACACAACCTAATCCGTTCTTGCCCTATCGACTACAGACGTCGTAATTGATCATATTGCTTTACCTATTATACATCTTTACTACACCCGACTCTGTAGAATATTGCAATCGAGGCGACGCATAAACACGACATAAAGCAAGGCTAGTTCTACTAACATGTGTAGAAGTATTAGTGCACGATTGAGCTAGGTAGTACGCAGATGCAGCGGTGGCTTGACGGACTCTCGCGGAACACGTAGACCTTGCTACAGCTGATCTTACCCACCCTCTGTCGCCTAGTAATCTTTCGTCTGTTAGGGGCTCAAACAAGCAGGAAGCAACACTCAGAGATGAAATGAACGTACCCGCGGCGGACGTAAGGTTTATATCCAACGCCTTGCTCGCTGTCCTATTCTAATCAACGCGGACTAAGACGTGCGAGGGATTGATCTAGGTCTGGCTAGGATTGATTCAGATAGATGGTCGTGCGAGTGATTGTACACCTCGCACAGCCGCTGTCGTGAGTATATATGTTGATTTTATCGCATCTGCTATCCCATCCTCACTATCACTTCCACCTTCTCTTTCGTCCTTGTCCTCTTACCTTCTTATGCCAACCTCATTTACACCCGAACAGGGTCGCCAGCCTCTCGCCGAAGCCTTGTTCGCGGCAGCTCGCTTTCGAATCCGCTGCCCACAGTGCCCTGGCAACATCAACCGACCTGGCCACATCAAGGACGAGGCAGGCAAGTGCTCGGCGGATCATTCGA
>Ga0058701_10001787_pt1 | contig 15673 bp, 12 predicted proteins | sample AgamicOrMae_FD_97039 | JGI IMG/M metagenome (GOLD analysis project Ga0058701, IMG submission 97039) | Agave microbial communities from Guanajuato, Mexico - Or.Ma.e | ecosystem: Host-associated > Plants > Phyllosphere > Phylloplane/Leaf | place: Guanajuato, Mexico | collected 2012-06-04
ACATTTACCTATGTAAGAATTTAAAATTTCCTCCTCAACACATACCTACAACACATTAAAAATGGCGTGTCACGGAAGGTACGCTACAGATCACGTATTTATTTCTGCAGATGGTAATACAACAAAGTTTTAGTCATCCTGCCTCCCAAAGCAGCAGTCCGCAAAGAAAATCCCCCATTTTGAACATCAAAAATAGCTTTCATGATCACATCTCTGTTCACGGGTGAATTGTGCGTTTTTCTTTTATACGCTCGTACCATCTTGAATCTAAACGTCAAATTAACAATGCATATTTGTTACTATGTGACCATGTTTGAAACTCGGTCAGATATTCTTGAAAAATACCCACGAGAAAGCAAAAGAAATAATTTTAAACCTTGTTCAAACGTGCTCCCCAAACACTACTAGTAACCGTTCAAACCTGTCCCTCAGATTTCGGTAACAGCAGCCCATTTGACAGGCAAACTACTTTTATGGCAACAAAATATACTATATACTATTAGTAATAATGTACTATACATAAATAAAAAACACAATGTACTATACTTAATGTACTATTATGAGAAGTAATCCCACATAGAAGTTCTAATGTAAACAGACATTCACCTTCCGATGTTTTTTGTCAGGCGTACTTTCTTACAAGTTTACGGCAAACTTCCTAAGGATGCGACCGCGCCGTACAGTATCCGCTCGTAGACAGTAAGTGGGCTGACATTTCGTGCTTTTAATGGATGACGGCGCTTCCGTGGTGCTGCCACACATTTCTGTTCCAACAATCTTTCCAAAATTTTCCCGCCTTGGCGAGAAATCGTGAATTTTTAAACGTGCCCCGTGTTCAAACATGCCCCAGTCTTCCATACAGCCTCCGACGTCTTTTCATAACGCCGAGTGGGTAAAATTTACTCCGTGTTACAATCCAGGATTAAGAAGTCGAATATCAACGGCTACTCACATCACTCACATGTTGCCGCTCTACTTGTAGCGTTCAGCTTGCTACCGGTTACAGGCCTACTGGAGGATACCAGCAACTTTGTGGGGTTTTATCACTTCACTTATAGATTTTCTAACCGACACACACTTCTGAAACACTGTATCACTGACAAAAACACGCACTCACAGCCGAGACTTCCACGAGTCTACGATCGCGAACGGCGCCAGCCTTGGCGTGGTCCTCCCTTGGCGAGAGTCAATCCGCTACTGAACCAAAAACCAAACTGAGTGAGGAAAGGCGTGGGGGGCGAGGACCAAGTTGACGCGGCGGTGGTAGCGCCCGGTCCGGTTGAATGGCACACCGGGGTGGGGGTCGGGGTAGGATTCCCCCTCCCCTGCGAGATTTTGTTGAAGCCGCATGGCTAGATCATGTACTACAAACTACACTTACTCTCCGAAGGGTCTCATAACGCTGTTTCTGATTTGTTTACTCAGAAATGCCAAAGTTCGTGTGATTAATAGTAATAATAATAAAACTTACCTTTCAGGCACTATCATATCTCGGGCGGGTTACATTGTGTCCCCTGTAACAATGTGTCCCCATTCCCGTTACATTCTATCCCCAACATGTTAATGTTTTGTCCCCGTTCAATGTCCTCGATTCATTTTGTCCCCATGATGTTACACAATGTCCTCACACTGTTACAATTTGTCCCCAGACCGTATAAAATTCATCCCCTAACATAATGTCCCCGTAACGTTGTGTCCCCTCCTCACAACATTGTGTCCCCCTAACATTATGTCCCCGTTACAATCTGTCCCCTACTCGCACACACAAGCGTGCCCCTGTTATAGTGTGTCCCCGTAACGTTGTGTCCCCGTAACATTATGTCACCGTTCCTTTGTGTCCCCGCAACATAACGTTAGGTTAGGATCGGTTGGGTTGGGTTCGGGGAAACACTGTAACAGGGACGCGCTTGTGCGAGCAGGGGACACAACGTAACTGGGACATAATATTCCGGGGACACAAAGCAACGAGGACCTAATGTTACGGGGATATGATGTAACGGGACATGATGTTACGGGGACGTACTGTAACACGGACGCGCTTGTGTGAGCAGGGGGCACATATTGTTACGGGGACATAATGTTACGGGGACATAATGTTACGGGGACGTATTTGTACGGGTACAAATTGTCACAACGTGGGGACATTGTGTAACACTCTGGGGATAATGTAACGGGGGTATTATGAACGGGGACAAAACATTGACTGGTTGGGGACATATTGTAACGGGCATGGAGACACAATGACGGGTAACACAATTAACAAGGACACAATGTAACCCGACCGATATCTCGAGAGAGCCGGTAGCAAAATCAGGGTACAAACGGTTCCGCACACTTGTTTTACGAAAGGAGGTTCCAGTAAGATTTTTCTGACAGGATAGTGATACAAGTAAAATAAAAAATACGAACTACCGTTCGTACTGATAAAACAGTTGCTTAGCTTGACAAAGTCCCCAACTCACTTGTAAGCCCATGGACCACAACAAGGGGGGCATGGGACAGAGTCACAGTCCGTTTTTAGGACTCGTTTAGTCGGAAGGTGGGCGGCGGAGGGTATTAATACGAGTTGGTTTCTTACTGGTTCTTCCAACTAAAATTTAGTGGATACCGGTAGCATGGTTCTTCATCCGTTGAGAAAATCACGCTCTGCTGAAGCGGGGAGGACAGCCGATATCGTGTAGCTGTAGACGATTCTTATTTTTATTTCATTTTTTAATAGTAAGCTTATTATGAGATATGAGGTGACCGATATTTTCCACTTTTGAGAACTTTTGAGTTCTCAACCTGTTTGTTAAATTACATTGGACCAAAAGCTAAAACGTTTACGGAAACTTGTACAAGTTATATAGAGGTTCTTCGGTGGCATATTACAATGCGTCTGGGGAATGAAAGCTCAAAAATATGTCATAGCATAGGGTCGTTACGCCCTAAGGGGGGGGGTTGACGAAACGTGACGGTTCGTGTCAGGAGTCAAGGGTTCCTGCCAAACGTTACGGAACGTTCGATTTACAAAAACTATTATTCATCTTGTAATTTGCCGCATTAAAATGTAAGTCAAATCTGTACCTGATTTTCAAAGTTCCTTGACATTATTTTACTTATAATTATGTTTTGATTTAACCACAAAGAAGGGTAAATTTTTTTCTTTTTGTTTTCCTAAATTCCTTCTCATAATTAGTGTACCTGTAGATGAGGGATTTGTTTGGGAATCCCGCGTGAAACGAGTGCAACGTATACCGGTATACACATTCAACGTTATGTAAAGTTGAGAGGGAGCCCAAGTATAGATGTCCCTATATTAGGAATCCCTAATTAAGGGATATCCCTAATAAAGGGAGATTTCGGATCCGTAAATTAGGGATATCCCTATTTGATGGATGTCCCGCCATCTAAGGGATATTCCCAAAAAAGGAATATCCCTTTATAGGGGACATGCCTTCTTTTTAGAAATAAGCCTAGATCAGCCACCCGTTCATGTGCCCGCCACACCCGAATTTGCTTAATTTTCGTGATCGCCATGCCTGACATTTATCCTAACCCGTAACGAACGCGCGTAGTGTGATTGCTATACGGGAATAACTTTTTACCACTAGGGCCGTTTGAAGATATCTCTTAATTCGGGATATGCTTGATTTTTTTCGACCTAGTTCATTCTATGTAACACAATGGAGTGAACAGCGTGCATAACAATTTCACTTGACGTCTTAATTCTTATTAACTATGCTATAACAATTACGGTCGCTCCAAAACTAGCTGACGCCCGATTTTCAAATTTGTTGTGCGAATTTTATATGAACAACTGAAGCTAACACCGTGGGATACAAATTAGATATTGCCGTCTCAATTTTTTTAACAATAATTGTTATAAAGAATTATATAAAAAATTCGCCCCCCTCTCATGACCTAACGTTACCAAACCAAACTGCATACTTCCCGGTATTACACCGGACCGGCCAATACCAGTATCAAAACCTAGTGGCCGTGGACAAGCCAAAAGGGCGCAAAATTTTAGTCAATCCGTTTACCCCTCCGGTGCTCTTCTCGCTTCCCCGATCAAATCAACGATTGGAAAGGCTTGGCCATTGGGATTTGAAGAGATTTTTCTATCTATCAATAGGACGCCACGAAGCCCGCATCCCAATTGGATTTGCAGCGGCTTCAGGGACGGTTCGAGCCGTTTCGAGAATATCAAGAGTGAGACTGCAAGAAAATACTTTTCGCTCGCGACCAACGGACTGCGTCTGCAACGGCAGACACCCCCTTCCTCACAGAACAGCGCTCTGCGCTTGAAGGACGACTAGGAATACCTCCAAGCAGCTCGCGCCCTTGGCGTTCATTAAAAAATATGAATGTTTTCTATCAATACTCGTGTCAAGTTTATTCTAAATTGAAGAGTGATAGTGAACTAGAAAAGACCTTGTCCTCAATATTGTTCAGTTCACCCTATAGGCTTCTTTTCTGAAATGACTTCATTGATCTACCAGAACAGGTCGTTCTTCGCCCCAAATGGAACGACCTGTCGGGACGGCTAGCGCAAGCCAATAGGCAAGCGAAAAAAGGCACTTTCCCCATACGCTTCAGCGTACGTACGGTGTCTGTCAGCGTGTAAGGTCACCACGTAAAAATCTGTTATCGTTTTTGAAAACACCAGATGAACTCTGTTCAGACAAGTTTAATTCATATGTACATGGATGTATCCCTTACAAAGTAAGCTGTAAAAGCAACGAGCACACGTGCCACACCTCACTCGTCTATTTACACTCTATAAAAATATAGAAAGAGATTTTCAAGAGGTGTAACAATACAGCAATATTTACAACCAAAGGAAGATTGAAAACCACAAGAAAGCGTACAATTGTCCCTTCATTTTTGACCCGACAATGCCTAGAGACTGCTTTGTATTTAGCCAGACGTTTGGCAACACCTGTGCAGGGTTGCAAACATGACAAAAACTTCTCTCCAGCGCAACTTAAACGGTGCGATTCAGTTTATGTTGGTTTCTTTATCGTTAAACGAGCCAAAACCAGCACAGGAACCAAAAGTCTGGCCGACAACATATAGGATCAAAAACGTGGACATGAGTTCAAGGGTGTGATGCAAACGATCAAAATTATTACCCATTGAAAAGAACATTAGGGGCAATAATTTTGTTCTGTAGATCGCGAGAGTTTTAACACAATGAACACACTACGTTTCCTTCTCTTCAGTCTTGCATAAAAAAAAGAAAAATGTACAAAACCCGCAATATCACACGAAAGGGTATTCACAGTTCACAAATTTTCAATCACATGCCTTGATTCAGTATAACGTCGAGAATACACGCGAGTCTTTCCCAGGCATGACTGCATTGAACGAGGCAGTCGTGTTTCCAAAAGGTAAGCATAATTTCGAAACATGGCATGGTACCGGTACTGAGCTACAATACCGCAGGAGGAGTTCATTTTATGGGTTTAAATGAGATCTTCAGACGCAACCTCTCATAGTACGTTTTCTCGTTTGCCGTTGGTCAATTACGAGCGTTTGAAATCACGATTGTCCCTTTCAAAGTTTGCCCCCAGTCAGACAATTTTCTCTTCATTCATGATGCTATTATCGCTCCTTTTCTTAATTAAACTACTGTATTTTTAATTTTTTATTTATTGTTTTGCTTCTTGTTTTACCTTAATCAAATATTTGATGACAGGCCGAGTTCTTCAGTTTTGTCTTGAATTTGAGGTTTTTAGCTTCATCCGATTTTGCATCTTTTTCCTTGCAAACAAACATTTGGTTCAAATAATAGCTTTTGCACACACACAGTTAATTTAATCTCAAGCTAGAATTCTGTCCTTCTCGATTCCTCGGCTAAAATTTAAGATCCGTCGACGTGGGTACTATCAAAGACAAAAAAAAAAAAAAACAACAACCACCAAAACATCTTTGCGTTGCGGTTGCTTAACTTAGCTCAGCATCAGCCAATCAATCACCTGCCTGATTCCGAGTAAAGATAGACAACCGCAACGCTCCGATGTCCTCGTGGTTGCAGGGGGGGACGTTTTTTTTTGTCTATGATAGTACATATATTCACGGCGGAGTACCTACTCATATGTACTGTTGAAAAAAAGGAGAAAAACACAAAAGATTGCATTGCTTCAACCGGTCCGACAAACTCTGTCGAGGATTCAAGCAGCACTGATTATCGGAAGGCAAATTCAATACAAGTATGCAACAAGGTTCCAGAGATGTAATAAAAATAATTAACATGGCACATAGCAGTGGTTAAGCATCTCGACACGAAGACGTTTAATAACACAGACTTGTTTTTTGTTATGTTACTCGGTTCCGCAACGTTTGATCCCAAAATCTAGTCACAAACTTACAACCAATTAATATCCATGAATTTGAAGTTCTCAGATTATTCCGTATGAGGACTGACTCTTCAGGTTGGACCCAAAAGCCATCAAGGAATCTTCACATGATAAACATGCTTGCAATCAAGGCATGCAAGCTTTAGGAGTCTTACAAATGATATGCTGTGGTGAGCCGACCATGCACCTGATCTGCACAGTAAATTTAGAGATGTAGTTTTCTTTTCTTTAATTCCCCTGCGGTTTTATTTTTCATCACACTAAGAGAATGAGCGTCAAACAAGCGCTTAGGTTAGGATCGGATAACCCAGCAGAGGCCTGGTAGCTCGCTTCGCCACCGCCCTGCTCCCGCTAACTCTTGAGTCGCTTACCTCTCGGCGACAGTAACTACCGCAGAGAAGTGGCATTAGCCCATTCTACATTGGTTGCAAAAGAAGTGGTTGTAAGTCGCAAATCGTAGGCGGAGGTTTTAACGGGGAAGTCTACATTGGTTGTAGGGAACAGACAATCAGAAAGCGAATCGTTTAGTGTATCATATCAGCCGTGACCAGCTGGTTGTTTCTGATTGGCTGTTGCAGCAGTTGTAAGTTGCATGTCGCAAGAATTTTGCTTTTGAGCAAACCTTGCAACCTGGCCTTACAACCGGAAACACTACCCCCTTACAACCTTACAACTGCCCCCTTACAACCAATGTAGAATGGGGTTTAGGTTTGGCGGCCGTTAGGTTAGGTGACTTGTGCCATGCTCTGTTCGGCTTAGCGAAGAAGGCTGTGATAAAAGAGCGGGAAAACACCGCCTTCCTTCGCAGTGTTGACAATGCGACGCTGAGCATCAATCTTTTCAGAGTGTTGGTTCAACGGTTCAAGTGAAAAGGAAAATCTTTGCGCTTTTAATAAAACACCAAGCACGTAATACAAAATACCAAATCTGCTTGTTGGCCAAAATAATTTTGGTAATTAAGACAGAAACCTCAGTTAAGATCGTCAGGAAAGTATCAAAAACCAAGTTCCCGCTTCGTGCCTGGAAAACTTTCAGGGATTATTTTCCAAATAAGAGGTATAGGTTTTCGGGTCTGAAGATTTTCTATCCGGATTTTACAGAGAGATCTTTGCTTTAGCTCTGTTTATTAAGTTCATATCCTTTGCGTCGCTTTATTTAGCTTGCGAGTGCGAAAAAGACAAACATGGGTCCAGTTTAAAGAGGCAAGCCAACAGTTACTTTGCAACGCGTTAAGGACTTATTCGCTTCTGCAGTATGACAGACTGGGCAGTTTCCGGAGGTGGGTTAACCGGGTGTTAGAGGAGGAGTAAAATTATGAACGTAAATTTCGAGAGGGGTTCAGGACATTTACCAATTAGTCTCTTGAACCTACATTTTTTAAGGCAACTTGTCAACGCAGGTCAACACAGACAATACGACATTTAAGAGTAAAAAATACTCCACGTCTCTTACAATATTTCCACTTTGTGACAAGCTGGCATCTTAAGGTTTTTGTCCAACAAGCTAGCATGGTTAACTGTATTGGGGTAAGGTCAAAATTAAACATGTTCAATACAAGATAATTGTGTATTTGTTTACCTAAGGTAACAGGCACCCTTTCGGGTGGACTAACAAAAAGTCATAAAAGATTGTGGCCCTTTCAGTGTCCACTTGTTTATTAAAAATGCCCGGTTTGAAAGGACATGCATTATTACTGTCTTTGACAAACGAAAAAAAAATGTACATTAGTACAGCAAATTATCACAGACTTAAAGTTGTACTTGTCCACGATGTTATTGTCGGCAATCACCATCGAAAGGAAAAACCAGCCCAACAGCAAGAGTTGATCAGAAACATTTTGTCAAAATGAATGGCTTGATTTGAGAATTCGCCGCGTAAATGCTCGTCACACCAGTTTTCCTCAAAAATCACAAGTAAAAACTCCCTTGACGGAGGCCAAAAGGCCGCGAAACAGAGAAAATATAACGTAACGTAAAACAACGTAAACATAATCCTAATTCGTCGCATAAAATGCATCGGAGGTCCAATTGAGATATTTTACGGAACGGAGTAGGCAGGCAAAGTATACGATAAATAGTCTAGGTGAAAAATTGTAACAAAGGTTAATTTACATCAACGCTCCCATTAACGAGGGGGAAATTAAACGTGAGGGGTATTTAATTGACTTCAATACGCGTAATAAATCAGACAAGTATTTAACTTCAATTATATGACGGGTAGATAACTTTTGCCGCAAGTAGTTTTAAATAAAATTGATTCAAGTCATGTTCAGCCGGGAAGGTTGGTAGCACAGAGTACACGACCGCCAACTCCAAGACAGCATTTCCAACAAATTGCTTACGAGAGTGGACTAATTAACAGCATTTCAACTTCACAATATGTGAGGCACGCAAAATGCTTGACTTGGCTGTTCGGAACAGCGTACGTAGACGAACTGATTGAAATGACCGAAACCGAAAGAAAAGTACATCATAGCTTCGTTAAAAAACGCTTTTTCCCACTGATTGGAAAATCGTTCGCCACGTATTTCTAATCGAACAGGTATTATGGTCTTCACGTGCAAGGAGGCGTCGCTATACAGGGAAATAATGAAACTCCGCCTTCTGACGCGACAGCATCACAATACCTTTCAGACTGGTTAGGACAGACGAGATCAGAACTCCACTCTTTCGTTTGATTGGAACGGGCCCTAACACATTTTCATCTCGAATGTACATGAATTTTTTGCATCCGTTTGCTGACGACGGAAACCGGTCTGTGAGTTGGTCCGACTTTCAAACGCCTTGCACAGTGCCATCTTCCGGCGGCCGCAACAACTACTTGGAAAAAATAGAATGACTGGTGAATATGCCTCAAATGATCGATCCTCACGGTCTTCACCAAGGAGTAACTCGACTTAGGACAGGCGATTCCTCCCGCAAGCCGGGAAATTCATGCGGTGATCAAGTCCCACAGCTGCTGCTCAACGCTTCATCCCTGACTTCACATCGCACAACACATACACATCTGCTAACAGTTACGATTCCGCATACAACAGAGGTGCCAACCTTGGTTCTGCATAAGTCATCTGAAGCTTTCCAATCGACTGAAGCACGTCTGAAATAACTCACTGAAGACGTCGGCAAAAAGCGATCGTTAAGACTGCTACATTGGACAAGCCTGAAAAGGGCTGTAAGAGGTCGCATACCTTAGCGATAAGATCGGTCAAGTTACTAACAAGTAAATGTTCATAAGTTGACAGAGTGTGTGTGCTGTGCGAACACCATTTCCGGGAAACAATGGGGCGGTTATGCGTAAAAGAAAAAAAAAAAGAAAAAACAGTCACGTTGTAAAACAATTCCACTAACCAGCGTCAGGATAGCGAGCGAGTGAACAGAAAAGGCTTTAGTTGAGAGTTCCACGACACTGTGGGGCACCGCACAAACACGGAATTTTCTCGTCTTCTCTGGGGAATTTGTAGTCGTAGGTGATTTCCTCATTCACGTCAATCTGCTGCTTCGAATAGATCACAATTTTTTTCTGACTTTCGATTGTGATAATTTTCGCATAACAGTTGGGCTGCAACAAACAGACACACTCGATAAGACAACACATTACATTGAAATAACTCTGCCAGAGTCTTGGAAGTGAGCCCGGGAAAGCTATAGCTGAGAACGAAATCCTCGACTTTGGGTGGGTTTTTCCACAGTGGGGTACTTGACTCATTTTTGTCGGGATAGCCATCAGAAAGAGCTCAAAAACTAACGAAGAGTAGTCAAAAGCCGCAACTTCATACGATCAGCCGATCGAGTTCGAAGGTGCTTCTGACGTCATAGAATCCGTAAATTTTGCCGAATTCCACGGAGTCTATGACTCCACAAGCAACTTCGAGTTCGATTTCCGGGAGATCGACTGATTTTATCAAGATGCGGTTTTGGACTTATCTTAATCATTTTTTTTAGCTCTCTGATGGCTATCTCGATAAAAATTGGTCAAATACCCCATCCTAAATATATAAGCCCGATGAAAAGTTTCAACGATTTTCCTCGCAGTTTCCGGCAGTTCTGTGCAGACGAAATCAAAAGCCATGCGGCATACCAAATTGGCGACTTTTAATTATCAAAATGAATGTTGGCAACAACACTGAAAAAGTTGAACAATCCCGACTTTCTCCGTATTTAAATCCAATAATATTGCCAAAAGAAATTCATAAAACGTACAAGTCACCAGATTTAAATGTAAAAAGTACTTTCGATCTCTAATTCATTAAGCCTATGTTCAGTTTATGATTACGATTCACTCTAAAAAATGCCCCGGAAAAAAAACTATTACCTTGACTTATGACACTTAAAACTTGTGACTCTTCAGTCTCGAAGAAGAAAAAAACAATACCGGGTATAAATTTTGTAAAAACATTCCTGAATGATACTATTACAGAATGTCCAGGGACGAAAAACTTTGAATTCAAAATTTTCCTGAATTAAGCAAAAATTTCACCAGAACTGCAGTTACGACATACTTAGCATTGAAAAGATGTATAAATATTATTTTTACCACGCACAAAAAAAGAAAACCCTTCGAAATAAGGTGCGTCCAAATACAACTGAACCTGATTTCACAGAAATATGATATTAAGCGATTTTTCAAAAAGCAATTCAAGTCTTTTTCAAGGGTTCCATGAGTAAACTTTCCCGTGTTCAAGGATGTTATCTCCTTTCTTGAATAAAATTATACCATAACTTTGAAGACACTTTTGGAGCGCGGGATAATTTTCTGGTAAAAAAATACCGTGTACATATTTTGAAAAACGAAACGTCGATTTTTAAGGGTATTTTAGCTTTTTCAAGCCTTTTTCAAAGTTTTTCGGGTGCAAATCCCTCAAGGCTTTTCCCAGGTTTTCAAGGATTCAAGGGTTGCCAGACAGCGGCACAACTCATTGCACAGCATGACATTAAAACTTACAAAAGAGTCGAGCCCACAAAAACCGAGGTGAAAAACGGAATAACGCGCCGTTCAAGTTGATAGCACAGAAACTTGGCTAGACTGGCGTATTCCGTTACTTGTCAGTACTTACGTTGCAGCTGTGGTTGATAAACCTGGCGAGGTTGCCGCATTTCGTGGCGTCTATAATGGTTTCCAGGTCTATCCTGAAGAGGTAGGAAGATCCGATGCCCTTGGCCTCGTAGTGGTGCTCCCGCAGGTCCGCGAGCACGGGCCGGATCATCTGGCCGACGTACTCGATCACCATTTCATCCGCGGCGATCTTCTCCATGGCGAACAGGCCCCAGTCGTGGATGCCCGACTTGGCGAACTTCAACTGCTTCTTACGGAACTGCGGCCAAACAACGCCATTAAACCACTTCATTCCACGGAACGCGAACGAAATTTTTTCACATTTATGGGGAAAACCGCTGTATGAACACAAGGTCCTTTCTTATATTTAAAAAAAAAGCGATCAGGCAAGGGTCAAATATTTGCGAAATTGGTATCATGAAACTGATAAATGGTACTCCGCCGTAATTTTAAGACTAGTCAAGCTTACCTAAAATTGTTCAACTCAGCTTTAAAAACCATCTTGAACTTGTTTGTGTAACTTTCAATTACGTAACTAAATGGTTTCAATGCAAATCCACCATCAAGGCAACTGTTTAACTATTTTCGAAAGTGAACAGCAGCTGATTTGACTTTTTTTTTAACTTTTCGTCGTTTTTCTCAAAACTTTCTCAAACGAAGTGTTGTTTTTTAGATTAAACGTTTCGTGGTAGCTTTAAAAAAAAAAGCCGGAAATTTTTGATATGTTCGTCTTTGACTCATTAAAAAAAAAAATATTCCGGGCTCTTTGCACGTGGTTCTTAAATAAAAGCATGCGTCCGTTGTTATCTTCGACGGGCTTAAACTTGGAAATTGGACGGGGATTTTTTTCATACAATTATTTGTGAATCTACACCAACAATGTAAGTTTTGGATACTTTCGTCATAACGACGATGTACAATCCTCCAAGTCTTGATCTAGAGAAATTTCAGATTGTAATTTACGTATTACAAGTGAATATTCAAACAGATTGTCGTAGTTGCGTAAAGATTTGCAAAGTGTCGAGAACATCCAAGAGAGATGAAATCGATTTGATGGTTGCTTCCTCAAAAATCCAAATTATTGCGCAAACACTACTGGGACTTCCAAGGTAAGAGGGTTTTTTTTTGGTTTTTTTTTAAGAGAAGTTTTCCTTGTTGAATTGTCTAAGAGAAAGGAGGCTAATGGAGGTATTACGGAAGTTGTGCGACGAGGAAGATGGGGAAAAAAAAACAAAAAAAAACAGGAACATGAACATGAACGACGAAAAACAAATGCCTAACATGCCCAGCCAGCACCACAAAAAAACTACTTGGTCGCATTAGCTCAACAGGGCGTTGGAGATCGTCTACCTAATCGGGTCTTCTCGCAACGCCTGATCACCAATATCCTTCTTTCTAAACAAGTGGAACTTATCGTTACAAAATGGCGACGTCACAAATCATTAAAAATATCCGGGTTTCCACTAGTCAGGGTGCCAGTCACCTTCAGTATCAAAGAAGTGACTTTAGTGACAAAAAATGTCAAAAGAGTGACTGTCAATTTCCAAAAAGTGACTTTTTTCCCCGATTGAAAAAGCAGCGATTGTGAGTTTAAGTAATGCAAACAGACAAGGGTATGAATATCTACACTGGTAATTTTTGTCCTCTCGCCTGTTTGGCTCCAAACGCGGAGCCAACGATCGAAAATGGCGAGCGAAAAATCTCATTAACTTAAAAATAATTTGGGTAGGATAGCTAATTAACTTAAATTTACCGAAAGATGGGAAACCACAGGCGAAGAGAGCATGAAATTTAAAAAAAAAAAAAAATGAGACGTATTGTGACTTCAAAACTAAATCTTCTCCTCTTTGTCCCGAGTTGGCAAAGGGTTAAAATGTTCTAAAAATTAACAGAGGAATGCTTCCAAAAAATTGCTTTTTAAACTTAGCCGAAGACAGAAAATAAAATGTCGCGACGAAGCGAGCGAAAAATTTCGTACCTTTTGAAATAAGGACCAGCAGGTTTTTTCCGATTATTCCAAAATCTTTCAAATAAAATGTGTTAAAAAAAAGAGAGATTAGGGACGCGCAAAAGGCTGTTACGGCTAAAATAGCAAAAAATAGGCACTTCTTGGAGGAAAAAAGTGACAAAAATTACGAAAAAGTGACAAGAAGTGACAGATTTTAAAAAGTGAGAATAGTGACTCGCTGGCAGCCCTGCACTAGCAGAACAGCTTTTACACTTCAAAAAAGGTAAATCTATAAAGGCAACTTTATTTCCGAGCGACTTACTTTGAGTTGATTAAATTTGAGCAATTCACTGTCGGCCTCTTGTCCGAAGGCTGTTAGAAGTCTTCTCTGGTTGCTTCTGGCTTCCCTGGACAAGGCTTGCATCTTGCCGGTGACGGTGCTGCGCAGAGGCTCCGATGGGCCGCTGGCGCTGGCCGCCTCGTTCGCAGCATCCCGGATCGAGTGCCCATAATGGTACTGCAACCAACACACCACACATGCATTGCCCGCTTGCACTTCCCTCGCCAGCTCCTCAACACAGCGCGCCTTCCCAACCGACCTTATTTTGCAATCACGTGAGGAGAAACATATTTTTCCTCGCATGTTGATAACAGGGACACAAGTAATTAGAGCAAAATTCCCAGGGAAAAAATGGGACCCAAAACGACCTAATACTTCCTTGTTCGTTTTGATATCTCCAACCGTCTTTGAAAGACACGGGTCCGAAAAATCTAAAAACAAAAACAAAAAAAAAAAATACCCCCGGGAAATATGGCCCCGAATGTGCTGTCCAGAGGAGACTCTCGATTTCCAGCGAATACAAATATTTTAAATGTTTTTCGACCCAAGACAAGACGTTTTTGGAACCACTAGCCACCGACAAACTTTCTTCAAAAACGTTTTTTTTTTTGTTTCGTTTTTTTCGAAATATCTCAAAAACCGTTAGAGATAACGAAAAAATGTACAGAATCAAATTTGAGGGACTTCAAATTTTACATCGAGAAAGTCTTCTCTGTTCTTCGATATATTTACCGGCAATGATTTCCGAGATATAAGGGTACACAGAATTGCAAAAATCACCCCCTCCCCAAATTATGGGGATATATGGGTCCGATTGTACTGGCTAGGGGACGTTCTCGATTCGAGGCCAATGGTAACAAACACCGAAATTTTCATTCAAATCGGTCAACTTGTTCCTAAGATGTCCAACGACAAACTCTTCCGCATAGACAGACAGACAAACAGACACACACATGCCAACCCAAAATCAAGTTTTCTTAGCGTTTCATTGTTAGTAGAGTCAGGAAATGTACTTAGCTCAACTTGGAATTTTTGACGGTATCCCAATACTCCCATTCGTTCTACGAACATGGAAATAATAGTTATTGGCCATGAATAACGCGCAAGTTTGTCAAACATACCTTGTGTTTGGCCTTTTCTCTAGCCTCTTGTTTGTAGAAGCCCTCCGTCCTGGCGGAGCCTGTGACGTGCACACGCGTCTCCTCTTTCCGTCGCTTCTTTGGCGGCGAACACAGATCCGTCAGTGCACCGCAGTTAAGGATTACACGCATTCCACATTAAAATTGCACATAAATTACTCCCTGCTCTCTAAAAGGAAAAACTTGCGAGCTGATGCAAAGTTACCTAGCAAAAGTAAGTTGCTTTTTTCAAAATGATCACGTCGACACGTCTCGATCGAAAGTGCCCTGGTTCCTAGATTTTTATGGTGCCGTTAGTTGTAAGCGACGAGAAAATACTGAGCTTGTCATGCTCCAACAGTAAACAAACAAAAGTTCCTCCACTTTCGGGCCTTTTCCTCGATTGTCCGTGTAAAGACACGGGAAAATACTGAGCTTGTAGTGCTTTAAAGTAAACGACGGAGAAAAACTGAATAAAGGGAACACGAAAATAAAACGCTTGATGATGATTAAACAGCAATCTTTGAAAACTTTAAATACAGTAGATCATAAAATTCTTCAGATGTTAAAAGAAGATTCGAAGATTTTCTACTTGGTTCGAGGATCTACACTGCAATTTTTTAAGGTATCATTTTCAACCTTTTAGTTTAAATTTGGTGCTACCCTCCGTCGTCAAGCCGAGCGGAGCGAGGCACAAGCCACGTAACCTTACCTAACTTAACCTAGGGTTACCCAAGTAAGCGGCATTAGGCTTGGCGACAGCCGAGCGGAGCGATAGCGGAGCGAGGCACAAGGCACTATACCAAAACTTGGTTTACGGCAAGAGGCTTGCTTATGATATGGGTTGGGCTAGGTTGGATGCCTTTTGCCT
>Ga0058701_10001788_pt1 | contig 15671 bp, 5 predicted proteins | sample AgamicOrMae_FD_97039 | JGI IMG/M metagenome (GOLD analysis project Ga0058701, IMG submission 97039) | Agave microbial communities from Guanajuato, Mexico - Or.Ma.e | ecosystem: Host-associated > Plants > Phyllosphere > Phylloplane/Leaf | place: Guanajuato, Mexico | collected 2012-06-04
GAAAAGTCGCTAACGCCAAAGGTCTTAACCGCAATACTACCCTTACCTAACCTAACTTAACCTAACCTAACTTAGCCTAACCTAACCTAACTTAACCTACACGAACTTTGGCGTTTGCGACTTTTCTCGTTTGGCGGTTACGGACTAGCGCTTGCGGCGTTGGCGCTTGTGGTTTTTGGCGCTATCGAATGCCCCCCGAAAAGTCCACGGTGTCGAAAACTATTCCAGACATCTTCTGTAAACACTCTCAAGACGAGATCAGAGCATTTTGTTTTTCTCGGACGATCTTTCCCACGCGTGATGTTGACAAACAAAAAATCCCGTTGGACTAGCCTGGGCTTGAACCAACCTTGAAAAGATGCGATGAAAGTAATCCACACTGCAATCCTCCTCAGCCAATTCGTTCTAGAGCACAGGGTAACTCCACACATGATGGAAAAACAAACACTAATACCTAAACCGCGTTCACTAGTATCACTTCACTTCCTACCCGACGTCCCTACAGACGTGCATTATGTTGGAGCGAACCTTCGGCACACACTCACACCAACGACACGCACCATGCGCTGCCTCGCTGACTACTGACTGACTCACTCACTCGGCCGCCCGCCCGCCCAACTGGCCGGCCAAGCATCGGGAAGGGGAGGAGGGGAGCAGCGCTGGGGGTGGGGTGGGGGTAAGGGGTGGAGAGCCGGCGCGGCGGCACGCGAGCGAGAGAGCGCGAGCGCTCGGCTTCGGTCGGCGTCGGGATGCTCTGCTGGTCGCAGCTGCCGGTCGCGCGAGGCGGCGCGAAGCGGGCGCAGAGGTGAGGCGTCCATCGCCGCGCCTTCGCGTTAGCTCGGCTACTTCCGCCACCCGCACCGCACCCGTCCCGCCGTCCCGCACTGCACACACGCCGTGGCAGCAGCGTGGTTCGGTTACCTTCAAGTTGGTGAAGGACATGGCGGTGAAGGGGAGGGGTTACCGCTCTTCTCCCTTGAAGGTAAAGTGTAAACATTATCACTTTTGAAGAATGACTCTTTTGCTTTGGTCGTCTCCCTTTTGTCCTTCGGAGATAGAGCAAGCCAGAAAGCTATTACATAATTTTATTACAGATCGCAAAAGTAGGACAGTAGGCTGAAAATTAAAAGGTGTTTATACACCTTCCGTATGTCGATTGCGAATTGAACTACAATCGATTGTTGGATTGCGAGAGTGCAATCAATTGCCCTATATTACAACTGATTTCGTTCGACTGTAACCGAATGCTGTCGAATGAGATGTCCTCATCTCATTCCATGTTCTCGCGAAAGTGCGCTTGCATGAGCGAAAAAGTAAATCAGCGCATGCTATCGAATGCTAGAGAAATAACGGCGAATGCAATCGACTGTAGGATGTAGGCGCAACGCAATTATATTCGTAGGCTGCAATCGTGGCGGTGGCAAAAGAAACTAGGTGTGGCGAATACAATCGATTGCGGCAAAGTTCTAGTCGATAGAATTTCAATTCATTCGGACGAATGCAGTCGATGCATTTTCTCTTTTCACCAAGACGGAATGCGACACATAAAGCCTCGAAAGAAGGCATTTGCGATCTCAGGTGTTCTTAACCTTGTTTTATTTCTCTCCTGTGACATCTTATGAGGATTGACGACATACAACCACATAGGCTAAGTTTGATTTGCCAGATTAGGTTTAGGATACGTTTCTTACGTCGCTCGGCTATCGTCAAGCCTGATGCCGCTTACTTCCCATCGGTGTTAACTGCCGCAGAGAGGTAACGGGCCAGGCTTGGCAACCGATGTTGCGTTAGGTCATGTGATAGGGTTTATTGTCACATTGTTAGCGGGTTATGGGCCTCGCGCCTCGCTCCACTGTCGCTCCGCGCAACCTGGCAACGAAAGGTGGAACACATGAAGGGAAGTTTCCACCTGTAAAATTTTCAGTGTAGGCACTCCATGACACGCCATTGTTGCGGGTGGGGGGGTGCTTGAAGGGTCGACCAGCCAGCAGGGTCTAACTCGCGTTTGGGAGAAATGAGTGTTAACGAAATTCTCGTAATGGACCATTTAGTCCAACGAGACGAACAAGAGGATGCTTGTGTCATTCATATTTAGAGGTCTCGCGCCGGCTGTGGAACAAAATGTCAGCTACATTGGATTATTTAATTGAAAATCCAAGGTGGCTGACATTTGTTTGTGGTCTACCGCCATAAACCAAGTATGAATGACACAAAGGTTATTTCGTTATCCACTTTAAGTCCATTTCTGTAAATCACTGACATTTTCAGGACGAAAACCGCGGGCGAGATGCTATAGCGACGGAACGCGCAACTCCCGTGGTAACTCCAATACGTCGAGGTCGATTGCCTATCACCTGATTACCCCGATGGAGTAGTGAGGTGAACTTCCAATGTTGAATTGAATAGTTCCACAAGCTGCCGCTAGCGGTCGCTGGGGTTGTGACTGAACGGGTCACAAGGGCACACCTTCGAGAAACAGAGCGAGTCAAAACTCTTTAATTATGTGTTGGAGATTCCCTCCTGGTTCAACAAGTGCCAATAGAGTTTAGTGTCGACTTTTTGATGAGTTTGACCGTCGTTTTGTCGGCTCAAATTGTAGTTTTGAAAAGTTATTTGCCTTCTTTTGCCTTCCGGAGGCGGGCACACAACTCATCAAAAAGTCGCTTCCCATTCCGACCAATCGAACCTTGAAAGGTCTTGCATAGACAAAGTTTCTAACGACCGCCTTTCAGAAATCATGTTGTTTTGAAACGCTTAATTTGAAAAATTGCGGAGAACTTTTTCGAAGATAAAGATATACATAGCGCTGACGAAATGAAGATGGGAAAAAAATAGAATTCATATGTTTAGCTATCGTCCTAAATCCAAAATACATTTCAGCTGGGTGTAAAATTAAAAAGGGTTTCACCGTACAGTTTCCGAGTTTGAGGCGTACAAATGTGTTTCAAATCAGCAATAATAAAATGGTTTTAAAATAATCAAAACAGCTTTTCTGTCAAAAAAAGGGATGCCCAATGTCAACGATAAACATTTCAACAATTTATTCGGATTGGAATCTTTTTAAGCGCTTTCGTGTCATATCGAGAGCAGTTATGAGTCAAATGGAATGCGTGTATAAAAAGATTACAGACAGAATGCACCCAATGTTTGTATCTGTATATATTAAAACATTTTAGCTCTAATTTCCGCATTTAATTAACTTTTCTTCCTCGGTCAATCGTATAAGCATGAGAGCCTTCTCTCATGGTATAAGTCAAAATCTTTCGGGAAAAAAGGTCAAATGGTGGATATTTTTGTTGTTGACATTTCACAGCATAAAAAGTTGCGACATTATTCCATCAGTTATAAGGAAGATTAAAAAAAAAGATTTGATTCAACATAAAGTAACGACCTCTCAAAGTCATACGTCGCTATCGCTTTGGTCATCACAAAAGGTGGAACACGACGAGAGATATAAATTTCAAAGTTCTGAAATTCCTGGTTTTACGTTTGCAGAGCGGCTTCCGAAACTACTTTGACATGCTCATCCGGTAATACTTAATCAAATAGTCGTGATGGTGATTTGGGTTGTATCTTCTAATATTTATCACGAGCGACCAATATTTGTGCATGGATTGAAATAGCATTGAACCCTTGGTGGATTTTCCATGTTATCAACGAAACTAATTAGTTACATTACTAAAAAGCGGCGATGCGTGCGACCGCTAGATAAATACATGACTTGTTTACATCGACAAGTTTGCTTATGCAAGGCGACCAGATATTAGCGATTCGGAAAAAGTGGATAGTTTGTTGATAGCTGACCGGTAGGGCGAGGATGCATACGAACAGATCGACAGCGGAGCAAGACCTAACTTGGCGTAACCTCACTTTCACTCTCACTTTCAATTACGTGGATAATGCTCGTAATTTGATCAAAGGTCAAGTAAGGGTGGAACACGGGGCAGGTAAATCCAACCTCTAGAACTGCGGGTGCATTTTCTCCGATCTGAATCAATTACAGCTTCTTGACGCTGGGAAAGGTGGGAGGGGTTAAAGGCCTATCAAATTTTCCCGCTAAACAATTATATTGGTGGTCCAAGATTTGGCGGATCTGTTGGAGGATGCCTTGTGGTTTGGTTTGTCTGTTCTGTTCTCCGGATAATCCGCGGTTGTCGGGAGTCGAGCCAATGCGAGTCGATTCTGAAGGACAAAAGTTCGGCGAACCCAAGGACGCGCAAAGCCAGGTGAAACTTTGCCTAAAACGGTTTTCACGAAACAGCGCGGTTGGACGCAATCAAGTCAATCACTGAAGCTATCTCATACTAGAATCCTAGACGTTCCGGAATAGATGAGGCGGGAAAGAACTCACAATTGCGAGGACTTGTACTTCAAGTTCTATCCAAATCCACCTTAGGAAGAAAGCAAGGACTTGTTTACTTCAAGTTCTATTCAAATTCACCTTGAGAAGAAAGTTCGGTCTAAAAATTCAGGTCCATCAAAACGAAAATTAAACTACTCATAAAAAAAATTCTATCGACAGACCGTGGTTCCAGCATAGATATGAGTAACGACAGCACGGAGCTTGACTGAGTCTCCATACTATAAACTGTATTTTGCATCATTTTTTAAGCTCCGTTGCAAAACTTCGTAAGTTGTATTAGAAAAACGTGTCGCAAAGTTTCCAAAGTATTCCCCTTCAAAACAACACTAAGTTGAACAAGGAAACTATATACTTTATTTTGGGAACATGTATCTCAAGTAATAAGCCATTCATAAACAGGAAAATATTTTGAATCGGGAAAGGATAAAAGCAGTGCGTGTGTTGAGGGCGTAACTTTGGAAGGTTTGCAAAAGTTCTCTAGTTACAGGAGTGTTGAGGAAAACGGAACTTCGTCAGTCTTTGATTGGCGCGCGGCAGCAGCAACAGCGCAGGAGTGTCGTCCTGGTTGCCTACCCTCATGTCAGCGGGATTAGACTGACACAGCTTGTGGTTTCTGAGCATACTGTGTTGCAGACTTGTCTGTTTACTTGCACCTGGTATTTGGCGACGTTTGGACTACATTAGGGTTGGTTATGTTTGGTTAATTAAGAGGTAGATGCCTGTTGTTCTGAAAGACAACAAAGCAAAGAAACTTGCGACAACGAAAAGAATTTCTTTTGACCTCTTCTATTGGTGCTTTATTTTTGCTTGTAGTTCAGAGTGTTTGCAACCGGGTAATAAATGACCTCGATTTATCCTCCATAAATATCAGTTAGGAGGTCGGAAAGCGAGTTATTTATAAAGGTTGGAAGGTTCTATAAGGGATACCGCGAGCGCTATCTTTTGTAGCGCATTCACTTGAAGGATTGTGATAAAACAGTCCGTATCGAGAAAAGTGGTCCGCCATTTTGTTCGTCCGCACCGGAAGTACGAGATCCTTCCGCCATACTGTCATAGAGGGATGCACTGCTCATTGAGATCGATGGATGTCCGTTAGGGCCAAGATCGGGCATCTTTTCTTTGTGATCTGACCGTATCAATGTGTTTTTGATGGCGGAGGACATCTGTTGCGGCCACTTCTCCGCCCTTCTTTCTTTCCTCGAGCGTCTCTTACTTCGTCTGAAATTTGCCAGGGATTCGTCGACAAACGTAGCCGAAATTTTGACAGTGGCACTGAGGTCCGATCAGTTTCAGTAATTTTTACGATTCAAATAAAAGAAAGAATTGAAAAGTAAACAAATTAAAATGATGAGGTAGCGGAGCAGTTCAAAGATTTAAAAAAAAAAGAAGTTCAATCGAACGAAGTACTTTAAAGTGCTAAGTGAAAAGCGCTGTGCAGTGGTTAAGGTGGTTGGGCAGATGAGGAGTATTGTACCTCAGGAAGAAGAACTTCTCTCGGCGAAGAGGATGAGATGGAGAAAAGGACCAAAATAAAATGAAGTTGCGAGGTGAAGTTCTGTAAGAGGGAAACGTTATGTGACGGACAATGTGAGATTAGGTAAAGACTTCACATTGGTGATGCGAAGAGAAAGTCTGCGAGTACTAAAGCTGCAAGGTGCTGTGATGTGAGAAGTTCTGATTTCAAGTTCTATGAAGGTAAGGGTATTAAGTCAAGTTCTAAGTGGAGATAGATATAAATTGCCGCGATGTTAAGTACTCCAAGGTTAACGGCTGTGAAATGAAGAAAAATGATAGAATCAGGAAGTGTTTTAAAAGAGAAGCCCAAGTCTTGCTCAAATGCCATCATAAAGTAACACGACGTGATCTACGGGTATTTTCTTAAAAGGGTAGACCTAAGCTTTGTTTGTAAGTCAGATAACACTCTTTGAGTTGAGATGACCCAAAAACTAGAGTCCTAAAAGTTCAAACTGACGGTGAGGCACGGCACGATCCCATTGGCCTACGAGGAGTGTACTTTTGCCGGAACAATGTTTGGCATTGTAGACAACAGTGGATGGACTAAGTGATAAATTCGTTTTCAGACCGTTAATCAGGCCAGTCACTCCAAGCGCATTTCATGCAGAGATTACCATATACCCCACTGTTTGACCTTCCTACATTACGCGAAGTGTGATTTTTATTAGTTTTAGATATAGAGAATCATCGTTGGCAGAGTTTCGTAAAAATTCTGCTGTTAAATGTTCAGAACCGTTATTTATTAACTATTACACTCAGAGGCATAATTTAAATGTAGTGATTTTTATTACTTTTTCAATTTTGCAGTTATATTATTTTCATGTGTGTTGTTAAGTAATCAAACCATTGGGACGGGGAGGGGTTCAAAATGTACTGTATATGATGAATTAATAACGATTTCGTGTAACGTGGGAAGTTTATAGGTACCATCAATTTTGCAGAAGTCTCCCCCTCCTACTACAGACTTAAAAGCAGTGACTATTGCTCAGACAATGCTGCAGTTTTTTTGGTTAGGTTAGGGGTTAGATCACAGTTTTGTTGGACAACATATTGCATCTCGCCATGACTCGGACAATGGAAAATTCTGCGGGGCAACTCCTCTCTAAAATGTAGGGTATTTAAGCCCTGAGTAGACTAGGCTACGCAGCTTCTATTATTTTGACGAGTTTCAAAGACCCGTGGCCCAATTGTTCCCTCCATTGTCATTTCAGTGTTGGAGCATCGCGTAAACATTGCACCAAGCGAAAGACAGGCCGCCGCCCCGCGCCTACCTCGCTGTCTGGAGACACAAGAGGTAACAACGTGCTACAAAACAAAAAACAACAAAAATGGAAACAAACTTTATAAGGAGGGGAAAGTGGCGCTTTTCCGAGCTACGCCTTGATCTTGGCCGCAATCCCAAGTCAGAAATTCCAGAGAATAATGGCCAACTGATTGGACAACCGCTTGTCAACCACGCTTATCATTATCTTTCGTTTGTTCTTTCTTTTTCCCCGACGGTGGGACGGTCTCCTTTGTCGTTTTCAGACTGGGCTCTCTTCTTCTCGGACGGATTATTTTTGATCAAAGCAAGTAAGAAATGCTGTCGAGGTAATAGTTGGCCTCGTTGAAAACCCCACTATGTGCCTGTTTATCAAGAAGCCTCTCCTCCAGCCTACTCTTCAGCCTCTTCCTCAGCCTTTTCTTCAGCCTTTCCTCAGTCTCTTCTTCGGGTCTTCTTCAGCCTCTTCCTCAGCCTTTTCTTCAGCCTTTCCTGAGCCTCTTCTTCGGCTCTTCTTCAGCCTCTTCCTCAGCCTTTTCTTCAGCCTTTCCTCAGTCTCTTCTTCGGGTCTTCTTCAGCCTCTTACTCAGCCTTTTCTTCAGCCTTCCCTCAGTCTCTTCTTCGGCTCTTCTTCAGCCTCTTCCACAGCCTTTTCTTCAGCCTTTCCTCAGTCTCTTCTTCGGCTCTTCTTCAGCCTCTTCTCAGCCTTTTCTTCAGCCTTTCTTCAGCCTCTTCTTCAGCTCTTATTCAGCCTCTTCCTTAATCTCTTCTTCAGCCTTTCCTTCAGCCTCTCTTGAGGGATATTGCGATCGCGAGATACCTTGAATTAGTCAAGTCGTAAATGGGACAATAATTGAAGAGGAGACGTAACTCCCATCCTCGAGTCTCTTTTTGCTATCTTTCCGCTCTACTGTTACGATACTTGATGCAGTTTGCAAGCTCAAGTTATAGTTTACAATACGGCAGGTTTATCGGAGAACTTCCGAGTAAGGACTTCCAGGCCAGAGATATCACTGCCTTTCCTCTAAGCAGACCTTAGCTTATTTTCGCACTTATATACAAAACAAACGAAACCTCTGAAACGGAAAATGTTTGTCTGAATAACAGTGGAGTCTTAAGGTATGACGCGTAGACTTTGTAAGTGGATGCTTGGCTCGTTCTCCGCCACCTTTATTCGCCAACTAGAGTGCGTTGCACTTGAAAAGATGTCGTAAAGGAAGGTCGCCTGTTAAATCCACGCCGACCGGAAGCGGAAAACTGGTGTAACTGCCATTTGCCGTGCTTCATAGATGTTTCCCTGCGGCAGCTTCATAATGAAAGCAGGTTAGTGAGGCGCACTGGCAGCGAAAAAAAAGAAGAAGAAAAAGTCTCCCGCCTCTGCTGTTATAATCGACGCTGTCTTATCTTTCGTCGTGCTTTCGCTTTTGCGTAGGTTGACCCTAAAACTTTGCGGAATGCCAAACTTTTGTATACTTCCAGGCTATCTTTACAGTTTATAACATTCAGTGTTGCAGAGTTTATCACGACAAATGTAAACAGGGTTAACCTATTACCTACTCAGGATGATTTTGTAATGAATTCAGCTTTGATTCGTTCAACTTCAGAGCAATCGAAAACTTATTAAGCATGTAACATATGACCTCAAAGATTTGGAGTTATGCGCGCGTGGTTTTTAAAAATTACGAACTTTCGAGACTACGTTTGCTGAAATTTCACCCTATTAAAATTCTGTGAGCCCCTTTACAAAAGCAAGTAACTGTTGAAGGATCTTCAACATCCACCTATCTCAAAATAACTCTCACAATCTAGTAACTCAATAAGAACGGCAGAAAAAAAAAAACGTAGCTCACAAAAGCCGCTTAAGACCTAAGTAACTCTTTCCTGGAAGGGAGAGAACGGCCCCAACACTGCATATTCTCAAAGGGGTTACAAAGGGCTTACGTTGTTTGCATAAACACTCATGATTCACGCTTGGCCGTTGTGAAGAACCTTGGCCAAGGGTCAGACAAAACTTATTTTATCATGCATTGCAGGACAGTATCGCAGTCGACTCGGTGTTAACCTTTCAGAGACTTCGTATGTGTTTGGGCCGAGCCGAGGCTCATCAGCCCGGGCCCAGCCGAGTCGGATCGTGACTTTGAAACAACGTCAGCATATGTTAACGTTGCCAGTAATATTGCGAATCGCGAGCACATACCAGAACAACTTCTTGCCACAAGGCGGAGAGGAAAACTCTCGATCCTACAAGAAATCCCATAAAATGCTTACTTGTTAGTTTGTTTTGAGGAAGCCAGCCTGCCTTCGACAGGTATGTAGACCTGATTCACTTTCCTCTCAAGCACATCTGACCTGCTCCCAGGTGTATATACAAGGCAAATTTATAAAGTTCCTAAATCGGAAAATTAATAAAGTTCTGAAGCAGCCTATAACATGAAATAAGCTGTCTCCATCAAGGCCGTAGTTGCTTAAATTAAAATGCTTTCCTATCGGAAAAGAATCCTCCACGTATACAGTTTAATGATTTGAAGATCAACTTGTATACGTCTTTGTTTTCCTCCTATCTTCGTTTTTTACACAAAACAGCTTTCTTCGTTTCGTCTTTCTCATCAACTAAATTCTTTACTCTCTCTTATTCTCATACTTTACAGTTATTTTGATTAAATCCTCATTGATCTTGCGTAATGTCTTACATCTAGCGGCGTACTGGTGTATTTTCCAAGGTGGTTTTAAGAGAGGATTAAGTTCGAATTGTTACAGGAATGGAACTCATGCAAAAATATTCAACTTCATTAACACGATTTTTCTCGGTCACATCCTACCACTTTTAAAATTTAAATAACGTTTTGGAAATGGTATCGGGTGAAGGGCAAAGAAGGGTGTTGCATATTCTTTGTTAGCTTCAAAAAGTTATGTTTAAAAATGTTTTAAAAATATTTTCTTGGGACTATCAATGCATTAGTTTTCCATGAATGAATATCGTGGAAGTATTTGACGGCATGCGCGCCGAAAACCGGAATACTTGTCCATTCTGTGCAGGTCCATTTGGTGCGACTGCGTTGCGCCCTACGTGAGTGATAGGCTTTATCGTAACTGTAAGAGTTAGTTTTTGTTTAGTTGGACAGTGATAACACTTGAAAGGGTCATCCATAAAAACGTCACGCACTTTGGGACACTTGCGCCCCTTAGTAAGTCACGCAACCCAAACGTGACTGAACTTATAAACTCATTCCACTTTTTAATACGTTGCGCTGCCCTAATCAAGTTTGGTAAGTGCTTGGTATGGCGCTGGCCAGCGAGACCCGCTGAATGGCAGTGTGCCCACATCACATCTGACAGCTGCCTCCACTCTGCACGGCTCGACATGTGCGCACTTTACTATTGGTGATAAATTCCGTTAGTTTTTAACAAAGTTTTCACACCATAAACAATATCAGGTTGATACCTATCATCTGATCACAACCTTCCTATACCGATTATGCAACGTAAAATTTGATCCCAGCTAATTGATTAAAAAATATTTAGTAAAAAAAAAAGGAAGAAGATTTTCAAAATATCTTAAATATACAGATCATGAATGCACATATTTCTTTACACAAGCCTGCTTTTTGAATCGAAATTACTTCATAACTTAAGGTTGTAATGAAAACGTTGACTTCTCAAATTACCCCCCCCCCCCTTTTTAGTAGAAACGTTTTTGCTTTAATTGCCTTAAAATCGTTTTTCCTTACTGGTCGATATCACTTCTACGAAATAACAATAAAACAACATGCAAAGTAAACAGTGATTATTCTCTTAGGGTTCGATGTCCTGCAGTAAAAAGGATATGGCGAACCCCAATCAGAAATTTCAAAGCTTTTCTCTCATCTTTTTGACATTTTCGTATTTTTTGACGGGTTACTAACTGCATCGATAGCATAGTTGACATTCTGCATCCTTTTCCTTTAATCTACTGTATCTGCTCGAATAATTTGATTGCAATTAAGCGGATTCACTTGAATTTTCCTCAACCAAATACTGTACTTGGATGAGCTCGGTTCAAAGAGTGCGTACCTCGTCAAAAAGGCTATTCTCCGGCAATTACATAATAGCCAGTGAATAGTTACGTATGCTCGCAGTTGTATTCTTTCATAGAGTGCATGTAAGAGGAGTTTGCAGATTGTGTTCTCGTGTTGGCAGACATCCAAAATGGCAGCAGACGGATGCGCTTTTAGTGCATGTCACTAAAATGGCACGAGTTCCTAATGTATACCCTTACGGAGAGGTGTAAATCTTTTATCAGAGTTGATTTGAGGGCAAACAAGTGATGAAGGATGAAGAAAATGATCCCTTATGTGAAGAGACATCTAAGTTTCCTCGTTTAGGATTTTTTTTTTTTTAGAAATCAAGCTATTGGAACGATAAACCTTAGATCGAGTGCGGCGGAGCGCAGCGCAATGTCTTGTAAGTAGCTAGAATTACCCCTTCAGAGTTGAATGGGAACAGATGGAATGACAACGATCCCCATGTAAGTGTAACCTGACAGCGGGGACTTCCTATAAGCGGCTAAATTGGCGCGGCAATCGCATTCAAATGGCGACTTTAATTAACCTTCGCTCTCCGGCGGCGTCCGCCACGTTGCTCCCATTCCCTACGCGAAAAAAAAGAAAAAGATAGGCCTGCATATTAGCCTATTTAAACGAGATTCCCAAAATTAACTTAACTCGTTATACATACGTTTTTCTAAAAATCACTCAAGCGTAAATGGCGCCAAACCGTATCATCCAGCGAGTCAAACCTTACAACTTTAAACAATATTTCGGAAACTTGTCAAAAAGGAAAATCTTCGGATTTATTTCATAAAATTTCCGAGGCAATTCTCAGTTTTGTATCAAGGTTTAGAATTTTATTTAAAAAAATTACAAAATTTTATAGGATCCTTTTTTTTCATCGCGTTGGTTGGTAAGAGCAGTCGTTAAGCCGTAAGTTGTTCAATTTAGATAGTCGACTGTCCTTTTACACCTTGATAATCTGATCGAGTACGAATAAGCAAAGTCTCATACCAAGTCGAAGTCCGAGTCTTAAGTACTGGTACAAATTTTTGGAGGGTCGTTCATCATTCTTACTTAAGTAAAAGTCACGTTTAATAAGGACTCGTGAGCCTCTCTTGAAAACAATTTTCGGAAGTTTTGGCTGTGAGTCTAATTGAGTATTGGAAACGCCCTCTGTTCAAAAAGTTGGATTCTTTTCTTGATTTCAATCCTACTTGAACTTTCAATTCCATCATGGGGATGAATGTAGAACACCCCACTTATACAAGTAGATAGTTTAATTCACTCTTAATTTGTATTAGTGAAAGTCTCTGAGATTCAGAGAAAATTCGCTAAATCTCAGTCAATATAGAAACACACTGAATTTTTCCAGTGGTGTTATACTGACTAAAATTCAGTGAATTTTCACTGGATCTCACTCACTGATTCAAATTTAGAGTGATTATGTGTCCGCTATACCTTCAGCTGTTTCCATGCCTGATTCCGCTTCTAGGAACGGATAAGTGGCATCAGGCTTATTGTTCGAGGTGTAAAAAACTAAAACTGCTTTGAAATCGAGTTTTGTAAAGTCTGAAAAAGACAAAGTTGTCCTTCTTCTGAAGGAATTTCGCTTGGGCTATTGGACGCGCTATTTTTAATTGAAAGGACAGTTCCGGAAAAGTCCCAAGCCTCGTAACCTCAGCATGAGACAAGCACGTGCGAGACCTACATGATCCCCCATTAACATTCAGTAGGCGTCAAGCAGCGATAAGCACGCAAATTGGCTTCATACTCCTACCGAACGGCAAGACGAGGGAAGACAAGGAGGAGCGGACTAAAGCTGCCCCACTTATCACCATAGATATTTGCTTATTATGTCATTCTACAGGTCTATACGGCTTCATGTCTTATGCAGCGAGTAAGATCACTGCTGTTCTCTTGCTCTCTACTCAGGCCGAATATGGCTTCCAGCTTCAACGTTCCCATGAAAATTTTCCCTTCCCCTCCCGACGAAAAAAAATGTATATTTGCGATACTCATCTCAAGGCATGAATGGATAACAAACGATTTTTTTTTATTTTAGTTTTTTTAGGCCCGACGAAGGAGCCGCCAATTGTTTCAAATTGTGTTGGTGTGGTATCGGTACTACGAATGTATTTTGGTTCCATCGTCGATTTCAATCGTGTTGCCAACCTGAAGAGCAAAAAATCACCTCTTGTCATTTACGTATGCCCTCGACTGTCCGGGCAAACCTAATCCAGCGTCAAGCCTGCACTAACCAGGCCCTTCCATACAGCTTCTTCACCCGAGGGTGCAGGAATCGTGGAGGGCTGTAATAACGCCATAACTCGTGAAATGTAAGGTTTGCGTCGCTGGGGCTAAATCCGCTCAATAAAATGAAGAACGTAAAAAATACATCGTATTGACAAGTTGAGGGCTAGTCCAATCATATCTAAACTCACAATACACTATCCTCGTTTTCTCACACAGAAATACGTTACGTTCCGCTGGAACACGCCGAGTAGTGATTTGTTGTATATAACACGGTACTTCAAATCACACCGGTTACTATTTCGTTAAAGAGAGTGCTTATGTTTTTCGATTTCGGGCTAGTGAGACTATTCAAAATATTTAATGTTTTTGCGAGTATCTTAAATGAACAAAAACAAAGGGTATTGAAAAAGGTCTCTTTGCAAAACACCCATTTTTTAATTATTTATTTTTTGTGTAATTATTTTGTCTATTCGTTATAATTATTTGTTGTTTTTTGTTGCGTTTTAATCCATAACAGCCCAAAATACTTGGAGTGAATTTAGCTTAAGAGAAATTGGAAGGATTATATCCGTATTATAACGCACAATTTTATGCTTTGAAAAATGTCTAAATTGTTAAATCTCATGTTTTGAGAGGAGTGGTATTTTTTAAAATGTGACAATATTGAACTGTAAAGATCATCTAAAATAGATTTTTCTGTTGCCAAACGGCATCGTTGGGCGGTAGTGGGTTAAAATAGGCTAGGTGTCTTGGCTCGGCTTAATGACAGAAGACATCATCAGGCAGGAAATTCGACATTGTGTAAATTACAGAGTAGACAGAGCTTTGAAAAAAGAGGCAGACACCTGTAAGTGAATCCGCTTCACCGCCTTCCAGTTTGGCGAACGAGGCGGGTGAGCTAGGGCCTATTCCAATATCGACGTCATGGATTTGCGCGTTATCAAATGGCATGAATGATGAAACCATGACACAACAACTTCCCGTAGGCTGGCCATAACTTTTGGCCCACTTTTACCAGTCACCTCTTTAACCACGCGGCGCGGCGGCGGGCCCCACGGCCACGCCATAACGGACATGATTTGTGAAAATGGCTGATTGCATTGCTGATCGGTTATCGAATCATAACATTTGAATAATTTCGCTACTCGAGCAAAAAGCGCTCTCCGACTTCAGACTCCTCAAAATATTATTGCCGCTTGCCTTTAAGGTATTTTCCGTTTTATTACAAGCGTTTATGGTTATTTACGGTGCTTTTCAAGCAACATTTACTCATACAAGTCCGGATCAGGACATACTTAAGATATACCGTATTAATTTTAAACATTAAATTAAAGCCAGGCCAGTTTTTTAGATTAATTTCGTTTGAGTTTTTTATGCTGTAGAAATAAATAAATATGCGGAAGAGGCAGGTTTTGGATCGGTCTTAATTATACAGTAGCTAATTATAGAAAAATGCCTTTCGACTTTCATGTACACAAATGGCATGACATGGGTGACTGCATTTTTCGTCAGGGGGACTTTTTTGTTTTCTTCTTTTACATCATTAGCCGTCGATTTCGTCCTCAAAAATAAAAGCGTTGGCCTTCACATACAGTGCGGTCGGATTCAAACTGGAATGGTGCTATCATTTTGTTCTAGGAACTAAAAAGTCTCAATTGAGGAATTAAGTATTGCTTACGGTTCCTTCAAAATATGGCTTGTACGTAAAATGTCTTGCTTTAGAATAATCTTTGGGTGCAAGGCACTCGCTTTAACCAAAAACTGCCGGCACCGAATTTTCGAGTGATTGAGTTTTTTTTATTAAAACAAGACAACGAAACAATGATGTACCTCAGATGTCAACCTATTTAACTGCGAATAGTGCTAAATATAAAATTGTTGATCTTTGATCGACCCTGAAAAAGAGAGTTAAATTTAAAGTATAATCCGTTTTATTTTACTTAAATATACAGATTATTAAAAAGAAATTCCGGGGATCTATCCAGGATTTAACTCGGAACCGCTAAGTAATCCAGCACTCTAACAACTGTGAGCCAAATATTTTTTTTCAAAAAAAAAAAAAACCCTGAGATCCATTCAGGATCGAACTCGGAACACCTCACTCATTGATCCAGTACTCTAACCACTAACAAGGGAACCCCCCCAGCCCGACCCGGCGGAATTTCTTCAAATTGGGTTTATTTGATAGGCCTCGCCATGCAATAAATTTAGGCGTTTTCAAAATCGGCGGAATTTCACTTTAAGCCAGTCA
>Ga0058701_10001789_pt1 | contig 15669 bp, 12 predicted proteins | sample AgamicOrMae_FD_97039 | JGI IMG/M metagenome (GOLD analysis project Ga0058701, IMG submission 97039) | Agave microbial communities from Guanajuato, Mexico - Or.Ma.e | ecosystem: Host-associated > Plants > Phyllosphere > Phylloplane/Leaf | place: Guanajuato, Mexico | collected 2012-06-04
ACAAAAGTCGAATTACTGGTCTGAAAAAAACATTGTCTGAATATTCACTAAATTTCAGTAATTATATCTTTCTTAAGATAATTTAATAGAACCTAAAAACGACATATGGAATTCAGGGCATAATTAGACTGAATCTATTTTTAGATCAGTGATTTGACCATGTCGCATCTGAATTTAAGATTCTCTTGTTAAGTGTAGGTAGAGAGGTTAAGCTTAGGTACGGTAGATTTGATAGATTCCCCCGCCCCTCCTTTTTGTGATTCAAAGCTGGTTCTGTGAAAAAAATTCAACGGTAAAAAAAATCATTCTTTTAAAAAAAAACCTGCAAGGTAAAACACCTGATATTATTTAAATTAACGTTTGATCTGCGCGTGTTTTTTTCTTTTTTTTCGTGAAGAAATAAAATATAAATAATAACTTCTGCGTTGTAAACTAATAGGATTCGTATCACACGGATAAACAAGTCCGTGTTAATGCAACTGCATCAAGCACCAACACCGTTTTTTTGTCAACATTAGCCTCATTCAAAAGGCTCTTTATTGCCAACATCCGAAAAAAAAATCCGAAAAAAACTACCCTCCCGTTACTTGGACCTCCTGCAATGTGGGCAAATTTAACCCCCGCGCGCAGTACACAAAAAAATTACCATTGTCTACTCCCCCCACCAAACAATAAAGTCACACCATCGGTTTCAGCACACGACCATGTTCAATAAAAAAAAACACTTTTTTGTGAGACTGTACCACCCAAAGTACGTAGGTGTCAAATCCCTGGAGTATTCTACTTGCCACAGGCGAAAAAAAGAGTACCCTGATATTATTTTCTTTGAAAGTTTAATCGTTTCTTTTTTTAGCTCGGCACGCGCGCTTTTTTTGGGTGGCAGGGCTGTTGGTTTTTCATAGGGGTGCAATTTTTGGCAGAAAGTTGGATTTTTTGCTCGTGTTTTTGTGGTTTTGAGATGAAGTAGCGACGATGGGTCAGGTAGAAGCGTGGGACAGTAGGATAAATCAACTCTCAACAAGTTGTCATTTTTTTCTTTTTTTTTATTTATTTTTTTAAGTCTGTAATAATGATGTTTACTGTTGTATCAGTAGCTGAATTGAGATTTTTATTACGATATTGATGTCACATTCGGCACGTGGATTTGTCATAAGGATAGCTTATAAGATTCGAAATTTATCAATCAGATTTTTATTGTTTGACCAGAGTCTTATTTTTTTTAATTAGAGTAATTTACAGACGGATGTTTGTCGTTTCTATAGAAAAGTATGGCTGGTTTTACTGTCTTCAACCATGACGAGAATCAGGAAAATCTGTCCTCGAATTAATCCAGCAAAACCTTCCAAAAATCAACCAAGCACTAGCGACATTGTTAATTTAAATGTGTGCCTTATTAAAACATACTCCTGTCCTAAGTAGTTTATCTTACATTATGTAACCTAACATGACCGACCATAACGCTACGTAACCAATCTTTACCTAACCTTAATCAGTTCTAACGTTTTACCTAAGTTACTCATCGTAACCATACCTATGTGCTCGCACAGCCCAACCCCGCAAATACGGATAGAGCATTCACACACAAACGAACCTAAGTTGACCTAATTACAACCAAGTCTATGTAGGATCAGAATAGACATTCAACGTTAGACCTAACATGGTCAAACTTAAAAGTAACCTAACTTTACTTTCTAACGCAATGTAACTTTACCTAAACCGAAAGAAAGGATATTACTGTAGCATTTGTGAAGAAATCGCCCCACTACCCTGACCTGTCATACTAGAAATCATAGGTCACAACACTTGCGACCGTCGGCCTATATTTTTCCTCGCAAACAGGCAAAATGTTGGAATCTCGTGGAATTCTCGTTCCCTTTCTTGTTTCGGCTCAGCCGCAACCCCTCGGTGGAGGGAGGAGGGGAGGGGGAGGTGAAAAATCGGTCGGAAAGCAGGCTCTAGTCCCAAAAAAGGTTGCGTTGCGTATCTATACAAGAATGCCAGACCTATCAAGTACACTGCAAACAGCCCTTGCTGAAAACCCCGTGATGTCTGTATCTTTGTCGATGCCGACGAGATGAAATTGATTGTGTCTTTTTGGGGTAACCGATGCTGGTTTATTACTTATACACTGTAAAACCAATTGTTGTAAGATGATTTTCATCTCATTTCGAAGATATTTTTTTCCCAGTTCATGTTTAGTAAGATTATACGTCAGAAAATACTTTGTTGAAAGATTGTTAGGATGCTTGCAAGGAGAGATTTTTTTTTTGAAAAGAGAAACGTAGTTTTCAATGTACCGTAAAGAAGATTTTTGAAAAACTCTTGTGTCACGAGAATCAATTATTTTTGATCGGGAAAACTGGAATGGCCCCGAATTAAACGTGAAAATTTTAGGGTTAAAAAACAACAAAATATAAGAAATTTCGAAATAAGAATCTCTTCTATTTTTTACAAAAGCGAAAATCTTCACCCACTCATTTTTTTAAAATTATTTTTATATTACCGTAAAATTAAAATAATTGTGATAGGAAAAAAATCTTCGCCAAGGAGATAAAAAATTACGATTTGCATTCTAAGATTTGACGCAAAAAAGAAAACACAAACTCTCGAATGGCGATTTTCTCCCCTTTTATTTACTTTAAGTAAGTCTACTCTCGGCTCCATTATCCGGCCGGCCGGCCGGGACGAAGGGGAAGGGAGGAGAGGAGGAGAGATGAACTATCTCCATATGTTTTGGCGAAGAAGAAGAAAGAGGACGGGAAAAGAGGGTAAAGTCTGGATTCTTTTTCCTCACTTTTTGGAGAAAAATGTCCTCTCAGGTTTCGGTCTGCTCCGCCATGGCTCCGCGCTTAGCTGAGGCCCAGCCACAGATTTCAGCTTTCGAGTCTTAAGAACTTACTAATCGTTGAAAGCGTTTAAATCATCGAACTATGTCGTTAGAGAAGAAATCTGTGTTTATGTTGAAAGGCAGTTGCTTTGGGATTTGGCCGTTGATAATCGCGAGGAAGACAGTTTTAAAACTGCGTTCTAAAAAAATATTAGAAATCGAGGAATCGTCATTGAAAAAGTAAAATTTGAGCAGTTTGAACAACAATGATGTCGTCGACTTACTCGGCGGTTCGATGAAAATTCAATTATTCGAAATAATTTGCTATTTCATCTAAATGTTTTATTCATCTTTTAGTCGGTTTGTGGCGGGAGTCGGTGTGAAATAACTCGATGCCAATCTATAAAGCATTAAAGGAAACTTGTTTTAAAAAATTTGCAACATTTTCAACAAAAGCTTATTTATTTGAGAAGCAAGGTGGATTTATTTTATTATTAACGTTGAATAATAATTAAAAATATCATTATCCTTATTGTTAAGAAGATTCTTGACGATGTTAGTTTTAATAAGTGGCTTCGAGGAGTTAAAAGCAATTTCTATAGTGAAATACCTGAAACGGATTTCTCTGTCAGACTATGATTTATTAAAGGTATTGAAATACGCTTTGCGTATTTGTAATTGTTTCTGTAACTTCAAGTTGGTGTTCCAGAGTTATTGAGCTTATATCAAGAACCTATAGTATGTGCTTCTTGCATGTGTTGAATTTTTCAAAGATGGAACTAACGAGATCATATTAAGCGTAGGGGGATAGTTCTTAAAGTGTTATGATACATCAATGCATGGGAAATTTTATATATTGTCAACAAAAAATAGCGTCCTCAAAATTTTATAACGTAATTTATGGACGGTCCCTTGCCGCAAGAAAAGCCCTGTTTCAGCGGATAAAAGTCGAATCAAGTGAAGATTCACTGATCGTTTATCGCTGGTCCCCATCTTTCACGAAATAGTCAACCTGTTTCGGCTGTCCCTGTTCGATCTTACTGTAAATTTGGTTCGAGTCGCTTTCCCCCGTTCTAATATTTCACCGCTTCCCCCCCCCTTCCCCGCCACGGTGTTCCAGCGGGCAGAGAGAAAGGCCAAAAAACGGGCTCCTATTAGCAAACGACATTTCCCATAAAATACAGCAATGTCTCCAAATTGATGGCCAGAGACGAAGATGCTACTTGGCGACTGACCAGCGCTTGCCATAGAGAAAGCAGTTTGATTTCCAAAGCGTCGCTTCTTCTAGGATTCTTAATTAGTCTCTGGTTTTCAATTGTCGATTATTTGCATAACGGTAGCGGTTTATTTATGTAATAGGAATCGGACGAATTTTGGCATTTCATCGGTGATGTAATGATTTGTCTGAGAGTCCATTTTTCTTAGATGGTTTGACTTTTTATGTTTTCACTTGAGCTTCGTTTTCAAATAAACTACTGACTTACAAGTTCAATACAGCTTAACCTACGCTGAGAAAACTGCGTTAAGTTTACTAAAAATTAGTAAAAAAAAGCAACAGCCAACTCGGCTAGTAAACGATACCAGATTTGCGAGTAAACGTTACTGCAAACGGTATAGTGTAACGGTAACGTTCACTAGCAAGCCCGTCAGCCTTTACTAGCCAAGTTTGGCTGTCGCGCTTGTTAGTTATTTTTACCATTTTTAAGTAAACTTAATTAAATTACTTTTCTCAGTGTAACGTAGTCTCGCCCAGACTTATCTAACATAAGCTAAACTGATGTAGTTTTGAATGGTTGTGTAGACTGAGCGGCCTAGCTGAAGATAAACTTTTATTGGTTGCATGTCAATGATTTATAAGTTGTATACCTTTCCCGCAAAAGGATTGACTGTTAAAAATAACACTTTTGTGAATTTTTTGTTTTAAAAATGACCTTATAGGAGCACGCTTTGTGAAAGATGCATCATATGATATATGAAAAACTGAGCATCGCGTCTAGGCTTTCGCCACCATAATCAATTCTCAGTGGTTTGATTACTAAAATTAAATTAACTTTCTCGACAAATAAATAACTTATCGTAGAGTGGCCGGAGCGGGACCCTTCACAGATCACGTCACACACCGGTAAACCCGATTTAAAATTGAAAAAAAGAAGGCTAAAAAATCGATGGGAAAAATCCTTCTAATTATTGCGTGGGGAAGTTTTAAAAACGGGTTTTGGAAAGGTGCGATTTTTTCTATGGGAACCTCGTAGAATTTGCATGCGATGCGAAAAAAATGCAGCTGGTCCTTCGAGTCACCTTGCATTCTTTTGCACCCCCGCAAAAAGCGGCCCCGCCTGCAGCCAACCCTTCCCCCGTATTTGCGTTTATTTTTTTGACGGAAAAAAGAAGTGGACCTCCACCATCGCGACTGCGACTCTTAACTCCCCCCGATTGTTTTCGAAAATCTACGCAGAAAAAAAAAGCGAAATCCTCGACGGGACTCGATCCTGTTTACCTCCAAAAAAAAAATTAGCTGCGTAGGCGTGTGTTCGTGGGAATTTGGTTGGACATGTGTTCACGTACGAAAAATGAGACATTTTTTGTCGAAAAACGCAACGGATTGTTCGGACTTGTTTCGTTTGGGGTGCGTTTTATGCGTAAAAACTGTGTATTGTTAATATTTCATTGGTGAATATTAAGTTACTCTAACGGTTGAAAGATCTCTGTTTTGGATCGAAATTTTGAGGGTTGCATATTTTGTGCCTCTTTGACAAACCAACAGGAGCGATAACGGACGTACGATCTCACCTTTCGAGGTTCTTGGTCCTTAATCTGGTACGGCAGATAGGATATATGGTAGAGTACTGGAGGTAGCTAACAAGCTTAAAAAGTTTAAATGTTGAAGCATATTTCTTGTAGAATTTAATGATGGATAATTAAAAGATGCAAGAGTTGTTGTACAAAGATATATGCATTCCGTATATTTTGTAAATGACTGCTAAGAAAATGAGTCAAAAATCATTTTGAGCAAATCGAGACCTCTCTCAAATCAGACGAAAAGAAACACTCTTTCTTAGATGCGAACAAAAATTTCTTGCAATTTAAATAGTACATAAGTTTATTTATAAATTATATTATTAGTTTTTAAAATTTTCTTTTTGGGCTACAAAACTGCACTATCGTGAAACACGGGAACAATAGATTCGTCGCTTTCTTTCTTTTATATTTCTAAAACCATTGTATCAATTATAGGGAAGGCCCAAAATTTTCATTTACGAAAAAAAACCTTAGACTGATCTTGACCTTAAACAGTTGTATTAATTTCAATATGAAGTCTGTATGAATATCCTTAGCTTTTCAGCCCCACTGTCCCATTTAGGGGTTGTCTCATTCAAAGCACCTTCGTGTGGGATCTACATTCTCAGCTATGCCCAAGATATAACAAAGTGAATCTAGGAATGTTGGAAATAAAAAATAGCGCTCTTGTTATCCGTTGATCGCTGAGATTTCCAGATCGCAGGTCCGTCGCCTATCTCAAATTTTACGTAAAACAAGGAATTCTTGGTGAGTCATCCGATGAAAGCGTTTGTTAAATAACCTAATAATTATAACGGACGGTGAAATATTTATAGTTGAGAGCGGGACAAGACCGAAATTTCGGCCGAAACTAGGTTTTGACGTTATCTGCGAAGGAACCAAGTCTTGTCGCTCCGAAACGCGGCGATAAATTTTATGCATCTTGTGTTTATATCAACGAAATTCTCCGCTTTGACGTCATGAAATGAGCCGAAGATGGATGGCAGGTTGATATGCTTTTTGGATTCCTTGAGGTGGAATTGTTGCATTTCGTACAGTGCATGTCCATGTCCATGGGAGCTGCTGTCTTCGTCCCACACATTTGTTCCTTCAGGACCTCCAAGTCCTTCTTCAAAGTTTGAATACTCGTATACTGTGGAATGGCTTAGAAATTCAAATAAATGCTTATTGGTTTTGAAAAATAATAGTAAAATTTTGGTTGTTTTTTTAAGTATTGGAGTATTTGGCATATTATAGGTATTATTGGTTATGAAAGGTATTGGTAAAATTTAGTCTCAAAATTTGTCGAGTTTGAGGCTTTTTGCTGGCCAAAAAAGGAGCCATTTTTAAAAGAAAATAGTAAAGGAATTGGTTTTACTTTTCTGTAATACTAGTTTTTTACGCAGAGATTGTTGTCTTAAAACTGATAAGTGAATAAAGTGCATGACCAGAAACTGCGGAATAGCCTTTCAAAACAAATCGTTTATGATGTCATTAGAAAATGGAACCAAAAAACAACCCAAAAAAGTCGGAACGTTATGCTATATCACACTGATTTTGTCACATAATAATAACGTCTTGAACCTTTTAACTATATCGATAAAACGCATTTTATTTAACTAACGATTTGCCTGTACAATTCGCAAGAACTTGTGCCGAACGATGATATCTCGACGTCAAGAAAGGTGTTATTTTGTGGGTCTTGTGGTACGATCTCGGTGACTGTCACGCACGGGGAGGTTGAAGGCGGCCTGTGCTGCGGGGGTGGTCGTCCCGTGGCGGGATATAGCCACCCACAACTCGCCCCGCGCCGTCGCAACTCGCGTCGCGCCGTCCCATTTCGCCCCGCGCCGCGTCCGGCCGCCTCCGCCTCACTCGCTTCGAGTGAAGGAAAGCAAATGCTCCGAGCGAAGCCGAGCCGAAGCAGGTTACTCAGAACAATGGTCCACCCACATCTCCCATCTCTGTCGCTCGCATCCATCGGACGCTCCCACGTATGGAGCTCTTTACTTACTCCAAGGAAACCAACCACCGGCCGTTATGATACGCGGGGGAGGTTGTGTTGTAACGGTCATTCCTCGCTTCGTTTCAGGACGCCTTTTAAAGGTCCTTTCGCCTTGAATTCCGACCTAATATCCTTAGATTTTGGTCTAAATTTGAATCAGTAAGAGTCTCTGACATTCAGTGAATTTTCACTGAATCTCTGAGACACTCACATATTTAAATTTAGAACGTTCGCTGAGGAGATCCAAGGCTTTCTTTTTTTTTAAATTGTAACAAAAGATTTTGTCGTAAAATAGTCTTAAATTTGCGAATTTTGTCGAGGTTATTTTTTTAAAAATATAATTTTAAAAAATCAGCTCATTTTTTTGGAAAATATTTTTTAATGATATCGAAATTAGTACGGTTAAGCATGGTAAGGTTAAGTACATAACGTAAGGTTAGGTCTTTGGTATATATAGGTTATGATATATAGATATGATATATGATATGTATAGGTTAGGTAACGTAAGGTGAAATAACGCAGGGCAAAGGTTTTTGAGGATAGACGTAGTTACGCAAGCTAAGGTTAGGTTACTTTAGCGATTAGCTTGTTGTTCGTAAAGAGACAATGGTCTCTATGTGGCACTAGAAGCGGGGAAATAGAAATAAAAGACAAGGAGAAGTCCCGGAGGGGAATAAGCAAACAGTAAGTTGTTTTATCTTGGGAAGATTCTTTCGACTAGTGAGCAATGTTGATATTCAGGTGGTTTTATCGAAGGTCTTTAAGAGACATTTTTGCATAATGACCCGGCGGCGGCGGCGCACACGTGTCGCCTTTGCGAAGACGTTTTCATTTGGCGATGAATCATGTTTGGCGTAGACAGCTTCGCAATTCAATCACCAACGCCGTTTTATGCGATGACCCTATTGCCCTTTGGAGACACCATCAAGTATATAGATGTCTGCTTAGATATATCAGATATACTCGTATATAGATATATGTAGATATTTTTATAGATATATGTATATATAGATATGTAGATGTACATAGATAAAGATGTATAGATATATTGATATATAGATACATAGATATAGATATATAGATATTCAGTCGTCTTTTTGACTATTCAAGCATATTTTACCGTTTGGCTTATTATGAGAAATGATGTTGCAAAAACATGGCGCGCTGTGTTTTGTGGTCAGACCGTTGGAAACGTAAAGATCGCTAATAAATATTCCCTTATTTGTTGGAGTTTCAGCACGCTTTCTACCAGGAGTCTACAAACAATGCCGCTGCATATAGCGATTTTGCAATTGTAACGAGACTGTTTGCTGGGGACTACGGACATTGCTGTGGCAGCTGTTGTTTCGAGTTGGCCGAGTGATTTTGGTCGCAAGTCGGCGTGCCGGCATTGCCGCGTATTATTTCGAGATGCGCTCTCCTTTAACGGGTTAAAATTACGGCAAGCGAGCGCCCAACCAATTAGCCAAAGAATGCCCGGCTGCCAGAAAGCCATCTCAGTAACAAATCATGTGCGAAGTCTCGTCGGAGCCCAGCGAGAGCCCGGCGAGAGCCACCGCTGGGACTGTCCCAGTGCTGTCCCGTGGCTGTCACGCGGTCCTCCGCGCTGGCGGCTGTCCTCGGGCAACATATCGCGTTCAACTCGCTGTCTCTCAGCCCGATGGAATCTACACACTTTATTTTGATTCACAAGTTCACATGACTCATTTTATAAGTGCAATGCCTCCGCAAGTCTAGGAAAACTTGTTCAACGCACAAGGGCATTTCCACCCATTTTTCCGAACCCATTTTAGCGCTTTTCTCTAAGGGAGTGTCTATTGACCCGACTGCCCCATTTAAAATGTATTAGATTGGGTTCCGTGCGTTCAAGTCACATTTAAAATGCATTAGGTTGGTTACGTACGTCCAAGTCTCCCATGTCGGGTCAATAGCAACACCCGTTCTTAAATAACCTTATCTGACCATTGTCTCCGATTGGGTTTGCCCTCAACCTTAACTTCCCAATGACAAAGTTGTGCCCACAATATTCGACGTAAAAAAATTATACTTCCGATTAAGTTGTTGTTAACAGTGTTGGAAAAATGTGTATTTATCAGAACATGAACACGCTAAATTTCTCAATCAAAAGTAGTTTTCTCCTTGAGGTCTCAATCACTAGAACCCATTCATAAATCACCCCTGTGCCACATTCATTCCTTTCCTGGATTTTTTTTTCAACCAAAGTGTGTCTTTTTCATTTATACTAGTGGCCTAGCCAGACCTTTTTTTGGGGTGGAGAGTAGGATCTCAAGGTTTTAAACGTAGACCTGCAGGAGTTGGAAAAAAAACATGGTTTTGTGCGTATTAGGAACGTATCGGTTTCATAAGCTAAATATCTTCTCAGTTTTGACGATACGAAAAAGACTGTTTATAATGAACAGACTTACAATTTTTCGGACAATTTATGAACAAAATTTTCTTTAAAGAGAATAAAAATCACCCTTCCCTGATTCACCCCAGGAATTTTGATGTCATATATCCATCTCGGAATATGGATCACGTTCTTAAGGATCGACTGATTGTTCACAATCGGGGGATCTTCAGGACCAAGCAAGTTGGTTAAAGCAGCCCTTTTTTTCTCCGCGGCATAATGCAGTCTATTTCAAAATATTTATGATATTCTGGGGCATGGCTTGAAATACTAATACGTGTGGTCGCGTATTCGCTGCGTTTGCGGCGCGAACCTCAGCATCGGCCCATTAGCTATGCACCGGAGCTGTGCAGCTATAAATCCTCGTCTTGATTGCGTAGCTCATCCGGGGTTGAAAGCAGGTTACGAAAAGCAGCCGAGAGGTTCCCAAGGAATAGCACAGCACAGGCTCGGCGTGCGCGCGCAGGTGGTGGTCGAAGGGGGGGGAGGGGGGACCTCCCCCGCACGCAACGTCTGTCGATGCCCCGACGTCGTCTCGACGTCGCCCGGCAGCCCTCCCTCGGCTCGGCACGGCTCGGTCTCGTCTATTCAGGGTGGGATCCTCAGTTCCGTCTGCCGCATCGGAAACAGTCCAAGCAACAGGTTATCTTTGCTCTGTTCCCCCGACCGACATTTTCTGATCATGACCCATTTTTCGGCGGCGCCGGAAAGGTCTTCTAGGAAGCTGTGAAAAAGAGTAAAGGTGGTTGTTTTCTAAACAATCTCTGTATGCAGGGGTCACGTTAGCTTCAACTTACATGGAAAAATCGATAATAAAGTACATTTAAAACTTGCCTTTTTATTATTATTCGTCTTCAATGAAAAAATTATTGTTAAAGGATACATTTATTTCTTTAATGTGAAAAAGAAACGGAAAAACTGCGAAATAAGTTTTTAAATTGTCTGAAATTCCGTTATGTTCATCTTCAAAGCATTCATCTCTTTCGTTTAAAAGGTTTCTGGTTAGTTGATGATCCTGGTCTCAAAGGTAGGGCGGCGGGCTTTAGATTTTACGAAGTGACTATTCACACGCTGTCCCATTTATGATGTATCAGGTTAGTTTCCGTGCGTTCAAGTCACCTCTCACTTAAAATGCATTTAGATTCGTTTCCGAGCGTTAAAGTCTGCCTTGTATTAACATAGGCGTGCGAATAGAGCTGACCTTTCCTTGTTCGACTAACTAATAATACAAGTAAGTTTACGTGTTGTTATGACGAAGTATATGAACTAAATGTTTCGAGATATGCTTACCTTGATGGAGGATGAGTTCTCATTTTGTTGCTCATCTTTTTTTTCGGAATTTCCACAGAAATGTAACAAGTTTTCGTAAAATCGCCGAATTTCTAGATGGCCGAAGTTTGCAAGGGTGGGATTCCTTCCTCTTTTCAGAAGAGCAGCACACTATAAAAGCTCGCGAGTGAGTTTTTCTCACTTTATCAAAGAATCTATAACCATAATTCAACATATCTCCGATGTATCCCTTCGATTCTGTGTCGGAAATTGCGGTTTAAAAGTAAAAGAAGTAAACAAACGTGCAAATAACCATAAAAAATGTAAACAAATAATTTCATAACCCTAATAACAGCATATTTCTTGTAACCTAACCTGTTTCTTTAGCCGTTCTCTCAACCCTTAAATCTCGAAAATTCTTATAACTTTCCAACTCTTCTGGCCGAATCCTTCTACCCGCATATGCGTATTACAGCCCTTCAACCGTTGGAGAATTGAGGAGCCCTTTCAATTAAGGGTCTGCGGAGACCTTCACTGGACCTCTAAATATCGCGAACGTTGAAATACCCGATAAATTACGCCGCTCGGAAAGCGTAAATAAGCAGCTACAATGAGCGACGCCTCAACGTAAAATATTCAAGGGATGACGAAAGCGTGGTCAGACCGGCCAGTAATACACATGTGGCCGCGAATGGGCGGCTAATGGGACGCGGCGGTGATTGAGGGGGGCAGGTTATTTTTTTCTCCGGGGGACATCCAGGTGCAGGCGGCATGGCGGCGAGGCGAGGCGGGGCGGGGCGAAGCCAGCCGAGGCTAGCCGAAGCCAAGTCCGAGGAAATCCGATGGTCACAATGAAAATTGCGCAAGCTGCGAATGCGTGACACGATCCGATCGTTTTTTCTGCCAAAATGAAAGAAAGCACCACATAGAGGTGAGGTGGCTAGTGCAGACGAGGGGAGGGGAGGGGATGAACTAGCGGGGGAGGAAACCTGATTCCGTGTGAACCTTATGAGAGAGAGGGCAGATAGAGTGGCGTGTGGGTGCGACAGAGACGGGCGCCTTTGTGCGGGGGAGGGTCAGGACGGTAGCCCAGCAGCCGCACGGGCATCTGCTCGATATACGGAATGCAAGGTTCGCTCTCTTGAGGAATCAGTAATTATGTAGCGTGATCTATCGGTATGTGCAAGTATTTCCGGTGCCATTCTGCGACAACAAACGAGCTTCTGATTAAACTGTGTGTATCTGCAAGGCGAGTTTATTAAGCGCCTTACTTTTATGTGCCATAAGAAGAAATATTTGTACTTCGGATGTTAAATGTGAGCCCCACCGTAACTAACCTTCCTTAACCTACACTCTAAATTGGAATCGGCGAGAGTCTGAGATTGAGTGAAATTTCACTGAATTGCAGTCAATATACCACTTCTTAAGTTTTTTAGTAGTCCTATATTGACTGAAATTCAGTGAATTTTCACTACTCTCACAGACTCAGATTTAGATTGTAGCCCATATCTTCGAAGTTAGCACATTCAAGTCTACTTTAATCAAGGCCTAATTTAACTGAGCGAACAGACCCTAACCTAACTTAACCTAACCCAGCTTATCCGAACCTGACCGAATTAAATCTTACACTCTAAAGACGAATAACTAGGATTGTACTGATTCTCAATCAAAATTGAACCTCTGATTCACTTCAGTTGTTCGGTTTTGATTGAAAATTAGTGGATTTTGATTGATAATCAGTAGATTTCCGATTCAAGTTTAGAATGTATCCCCAACATAACCCAATTCAACTTAACAACCTCAATATAACCCATATAATCTGTTGTTGAAACCGCTCTATGCTTGAATGTACGCACCGAGCTCATACTGCCAGTATCCCTCGGGTGATTTGAGTGCGGGAGTAAGATTCCCGCGCAGCGCTGCGTGGGTGGGAGGGGGGGGGTTGGGGGGGCGGCGCTCGGACTGGTTGTGGGTGGGTGGTGCTAAGGTGTGCACATAAGGAACGGTACGGCGAGGTACGTTCTCCGCTTGCGGTGGTTCCGTTCTTAAGGGTGACCGTTGAGTTGAGGCGTGGGAGGGTTGCTTGCCGGACATTCTTGGTGCGGGGGAGGTTTGCGCATCTTCAATCTTGTCTTCTGTTGTCTTGCGTCCGTTGGAGAAGATTTCTTGGGATTTTTTTTCCTTTCGACCGTTGGCGTTTTCAGCATTTAAAACTTGATTTGTGTCCGTTGAACAAATCGCACCAAAAAAAAAATATCTTGTTTGCTTCGCTTTTAAAACTAGATTGAAAAATTAAAGGTTCGTCTTGCCGTTGGGTAACTAACCTAGCCAATGTGGTCTTGTATGCTTGCTTGGACTGGATTTCATTCAGAGGGAAAAGAGGCCTTTTAAATCGAGTGGTCTTGTGACAAAAGTGGTTATTACGCACACAAGCAGTATATCGGAATTATCAACAAAATTCTACTTCATCCAAAGACGATATTGTAATTATGGTGTTGTTTTTGGGACTTGTTGAACTTTTCTTTGATGTATACCTTTGTCTTTAAGGCATATCCATATGCACGCGATGGAAGGGGGGGTCTGATTTTTTAAATTTATTTTTAGCTTTCTGGTGATATTTAATTCAATTCTTGAAGGGTTCTTTTTGCCTATTCAAACATAAAATGCAAGCCGTGCGATTCCTAAAACATTATGCATGTCACTATCTCTTGATCTCGAATACCAGCACAGTAAAAACAAAACGCCGTTTTGGGGAATGCTATATTTGCTATGGGTGTGATACCAAAACGGGGGTAGTACGTATTTTGTTGTTGTTTTTTTTTTCAAGATAGGCCCATGTTCAGCCATATCATTCAAAACGCCTCGGCGAGAGCTTTCCATTGATGTGGCTAAACATAGCTCTATCTTGAAAAATGAGGAAGTAATGTGCATTTTGGCTATTTTTCTAGATAGACCTATGTTCAGCCATATTATTCGAAAGGTTTCGGTGAGAGCTTCCCATTGATGTGGCTCAACATAGGTCTTTTGAAAAATTACCAAAATACGAACTAGCCCCGTTTTAGTTTCATAACCAAAACAGGTATAGGATTCCCAACAACGGCGATTTTGTTGTTAATGTGAGTCCACGGATGTTAAACTCTTCAAACTTAGGAAAAGAAGAAAAAATCCCTTCATAAAAATTATCTCAAATGTTTCTTCTGGAACAATCGGTCAAACTACCAAACTGTACAAATTCAAAGCACTTTCTGGATATTTTCACCCAAAAGCAGCTCGCAATTTTTTAGCAGACGGGGCGATCCTGACCCTCTTGAGATGCTGTAGAATCGCGAATAAAGGCTGATCTCAAGCGTGGAGAGATTCTTCAGACGAATAAATGCGAAATGAGAATTAGGGGTCTAGGCGGGGGAGGGGGGTGGGGGGGTTGACCCCGGAGGAGATGCGGGGCCTCCTCGGCGGCGGCGGGGTGAAAGTGTCAGGTGCGGGACGGAGGCAGATGGCACCCCCAAGCCCCCCCTCCGCCCCCCGCCCCCCGAAATGCGTTGCGCCCCGTGGGAACTGGGTACGGGCCGTATGGACCATGTTTGCTCTGTTTCCCCCTTAAAATATTTCCTGTCACACGCTTCGGTCAGAAGTCGCCTGTGGAGTTCGTAATGATTTTCCGAGTCGGAGATAATTTTAAAGTCGCTGGAAACTGTTTGAGCTGGTTTTGAGTTTTCAATCTGATTTTTTAGCAGCTGATGTCTTTGGATAGTCAGGTTCAGGTTCCATTCAAGAGCTGTGTATTTAATTGTAGAGGTGAAGCCTGTAGTTTTAATTAATCGCAAATCTTTGGCAGAAAAGAATTTTTGGTATATTTATTTGGTTTTCTTGTTTCAAAGAATTGATAGTCCGAGAATTTTTTCAGGAACTGATAAATGTTTGTACAGGGTTTTAAAAAATCAATAGCAGCCTTGCGAAAAAAAAAAGAAATTCCTTTGAGATCCAGTGATTTTTTTTCGAGATTTTCTTATATGTGGAAGTAGTATAGACTAGAGTCTAGTTTTACTATTTCGTCTAGAGTCGATTTATTAGCCACTGTTTTCATGTTCACAATCATTTTTACAGCGGTACCTCAGTAAGATTTCTCTTTTTTCGGGTATTATCATTGGGCGAATAGTTGATAAAGTTAAAAATACAGATTTTTACGATTTGTGAGTTTTCTATGCCTCTTGGAAAGTCCGATCGTTCCTTCTTGAGGTCCATCTCTTTTAAGGCACCTATCTCTTTTCAACGCCCAGCATCGTAGCAGACATCCTTTTCGTCCGCCGTGATTATTTTGAAAGAAAAGGATGTTTGAGTTGATGAATGCGCGTATGAAATTGGAGGTAAACCACATTATAA
>Ga0058701_10001790_pt1 | contig 15655 bp, 8 predicted proteins | sample AgamicOrMae_FD_97039 | JGI IMG/M metagenome (GOLD analysis project Ga0058701, IMG submission 97039) | Agave microbial communities from Guanajuato, Mexico - Or.Ma.e | ecosystem: Host-associated > Plants > Phyllosphere > Phylloplane/Leaf | place: Guanajuato, Mexico | collected 2012-06-04
AACATAGATCTTCCTTGACTAGTTTGAGAGTCAATATTCCCTGTTAGCAACCTGTTGTTGGCTGGTAGTCTAAATTTACCCTTTTCCTCAAGTATCTTTTCATTTAGTCTGTCTTTGGAGATCCAAAATGTTGCATCACTTCTTAATCCAAAACCTCCAGCAAGTCCTGCATCTGATGATAACTGTTTAGCCAGCTGTTACATTTGTTTTCAACATTCATTTTCCTGGTGTATGCATTTCATCTGAAACTTTTTTAGTACTTAGAAGTACATATGACCCTTTTTTTCAGTGGAAGTTCTTGAACATGCCTGCAAATCATATAGACCCAGAAATGCTCAGCTTCAAGTTGTATTTACTCCTTGCTAAGCATTGTATTTTATTTTAGCAATGTGAACGGTCGTCGTTTTCCCGCGTTCAACTCACCAACCTCCATCGACACTAAGTGAAATATCCGAGAGTGGCTTTCCTTGGTGCTATGTGTTCAGAAACGGTGAGTTCAACAGAGTGTACACGAGAAATATTAAGCTGCTCGTTTTCCACCTTTCCGTCATGAAAAATTCAACACTTCCGGTGATTCTGCCCTCCACCCCACCTTTCGCTTTCCGTTTTTTTTTCTTCTTTATTTTTTTTAAATTTTTTAATTTGTAGGGAACGTCTGGGTAGTTCTGATTAGCCGAAGGATGTTTGATTGGAAGCTATCTACCGAAGGTTTCTACAGTTCATATTTGGTAGCCATGGGCTACGAAACCGGAGATGGACATCACGTAGCACGAGACAAAAAATGCGTGAGGCTCCAAAAAAAAAGCGACCCGCAAAATAGTACCGCCGCGGTTGAAAGTGCAGACAGGTATGAAATATTATGCAGCAAAATTACATCGTATTCCTATTTTATTGAATGATGAAAAAACAAAATACATGTGGTAGTTTTTTCTTTTTCTTCGGGTGCGACTGTATTAGAACGTGCCCAACTCTTAAGACGTAGTCCCTCGCTGGGAATTATCATCAGACCGAATTTCCACTTGATTTACTGAGTAATCAGGTAGACTTTTCCTCAACCTTAGTACCGTAGCAATTTTTAAACGTTGTATGCTTTTATTTAGAATGGATTCCATGCCATCCAATCATAATTGCCGTGACTGTAGCGGATATTCTACTTTGTTTTTCCCTTTAATTTTGTTGCAGATATGTCAGCAAGTGAACGAATTTCGCGAACGCAACTGCAGTTTAGTCTGCAAAGTCTGCCACAGATCATGTCCCGCGCTTAAATCCATCATGGCGAGTTTCAGTATATTTTTAGGTGAGTAATTTCGACGGCTGTTCCCTAAAGTTGTGTTCGAAACAATTCATACATATAGATCATTATCATCAAGTTGGAAGTATTTTAGTCGGAAATAGTTTGCCTGCAAATAAAAATAATTTTATGGAATTTTATGGAATGGGTCTCTCTAACCTCCTTTTGACTTATCGCTTTATTTCTCGCGAAGAGAATCACGATATCGAACTAGTCCTAGGAGTTGTATTTATTAGAAGGAGACTTGCAGCATAACCATCTTCTAAAACAATCAAAATTTATTCAGTCACATTTTAATCCTAATCTCAGAAATTTCATTTTTATAATTGATTTTTAAGAAATGTAAACAGGCGTTTTTACAATCATACCGTTTCTAACGACTCAATACGCGTTAATAGCGTACATTTTAACATCCGTAGTTCCTAAGGAACATAAGAAACGTTAGTACATTGCAGCAAAACACAGTCTTCATATAGCAAGCGGTTGAACTTTGGGTGAAGTTTAAAACCAAGGCTGATGCCCGTGATGCGTATCCGTTCTCGAAAAGCTAGTTTTTCTTCGTGTGTCCGTTCTTAGCGAAACAATCAACCATCATAGCCGCTGTTTCTTCGTCCGTTTTTCCTCCTGGGCCGACTGGTAACAGATAATCAAATCGTTACTTTAAAACAAACTTCCAGCTGGAATTTTAAGTGAAACGTATGCTTCTTATTAAACTTCCACCGCTACTAAAAAAGTTTTTACCTTCTTTTAAGAGAAGTTTCAGTCTGGAGAATAAATTGATTCAAATTAAGTGAATAGCCATTGACCACTTTTAAGATCATTGCGCACACAAAATCGCACTTTGTTTTAATTATCGTAATTAAATTAAAAATAAATATAAATCGCATTTAGAACTTCGCAAAAAATGTTGTCAGATGAGTCGGTACCCGATGGGAGTACCTCCAAAATTCTCTTTTCCTTGTACAGCACAGGTAACCAAGTTGCGAATTATGTCACTAGGGCTTAAAAGATGCCCACAAATTTTATATAATGATATATACCGAGCGAGCAACAAGCTCCAGAGGACTTTTTGAAATGATAATGCAACCAGCTTAACACGAGTGCAGTGCGTGTTACCTACTGAAAAGTCAGGTGTTCGGCCCGTGGTAGGCAGCACGCATGACACCCGTGTCGAGCGGGTCATCAAGCTCGTTTCTTGACAAACCGGCGCGGTCGAATTCAAGCTTTAGCTTATTACTATCAGCTTATTTTAAAATTACTTGAAATAATATATTCTTAGGCTAGGGATTATTAAGAAACATGCATTTGCATGTTTGGCAACGCAATGCATTGGCATTGAAAATGTCGAATATTCGGGAAAAACAAATTGAAGCGCTTCTGGAAAAGAGACAAAACTCTTTGAAAGTGAGGTTGCGGGCCTCTTATCAGCGCTGGCGTGTTGAGACACCCCTGTGATCGGTTCCTTACTTTGTGGTTCGCATTGTTCGGCTGCTCGAATGGCGGCGGCCAGCGCGTTTCGATCAGAGAAGGCAGAGTGGGCGATTTCGACCGCTTTCGCTCGCGAGTAGCGCCCGTCAGCCGTCATCTGCAATCGAACGGGTTAAACAAACATTTATTCCCACGATTAGTGACAAAATTCGTGATAAAAGGCTTCGGGGGTTTGTAAACGATGGCGTCATCTAGTGCGATTACTATTGGCTCACTTGCCCTTGACTTTGAATCGCCTCTTCACAATTGGGTGAGCAGTGTTGCCGCGTTTCGCGATTTTGTCAAGTTTGACAGCGGCTCTTTCGAGAACCGCCATTTTCATGGTTTGGGTCCGTCTCCAGCCGGGTAATCTTATGTCCTCTTTTTTTTATTGTATTATCTTTAGAGGTTAAAAAGTTATCCGTGTGTTTAAATTTGACGGAAACGCGAAATTTGGCAACACTGTGGAACACTACCAATCTGTCCTAAACTCCAAACCTGGACCTCGCCTTTCCATAGCTGACGTTTTTCCTCCGTTTTGTTTATTAATCGGTTCAAATTGCCGAATATACTCTCAATTTTGACTTCTGCTACCGTAGACTAGCCAAGGCTTTCCAAAACATTTTTAGCTCACGCTACCTAGCGTGGCAAAAGTTTGGCCGCGCTAGTTGGGCCGAAAGTTCCCTGAACGTTCGCACTGACTTATCTCTTATTGTAATTTATCATAAAAAAACACCCACTGGATGTTTATTACGAATCATGAATTTGGAAAGGAAAACATTCGTGAACGTTGAGGGAAATTTCAGTGGCTCGAGGGCAAGCAAGCTCTTCTAGATTCGCTCCATTTTTTTTTACAATTTATCCATGTTGTCTGTGACAAAGCTTCCCATAAAATGAAAAAGATTCCACAAAATCATGTATATGGGTACTTACAATGCCCTCCTTCTTGAAAATACAGGCCATCACCTGAAATAATGACATATTTGATCACAATACTTTAACCAACGCAAATGCGCAACCCTGAGGGGGATCGCCTACTCATTAGAACATGACGAATCGACCAGCAGTGACCAGATGTTATGTCAGTTTTTTTTTCCTTCTGTCTGTCGGTTTATCTTAAAAAAATAGTCTTTTGCTGGCAAGCAAACCGTCTTGATCATAATTGATATACGAACGTCCAGTATACAGGACTTATTAAACGCACTGTCCCTGTTTCTAAGTCAAGGACTAGCAAAAACAGTTTTAGTTCTTGCTCATAGAGCTCGGTCATACAAGAAAGCAATTTACTAAAAATAAAGTTTTACCTTCATAGGAGACACGAAGTTTTCTCCATCTGAAAAGAAATTATCGCTCTTAAAATTCGAGAAATGTTTACTAGGTTTAGAGAGAATATAAAAGATTTACAGGTGTGCCCGTTCTTTCCGATTGGTGCAATCGTGTTATTCCATGCGACAGGCTGCACACATTGCATGTGTTTTGTTATTTTTAGTGCCTTGCTTACTTGTACCGTCCACTCGAAGCTCGTTCAAACATTCTGTCCGAAAGGTATCTGCTGACCGTTGGCAAACCTGTGTATAGCGAATGCATTTTAAACATCGTTACAGCTTATAAATTTATCTTAGAGGAACTCTGGCTCTCGATTAAGTAGTGACTTGTTCCTTTCTAACGAGACCCAAATAAGTTCTATTAAGGACCTCTAAAGTCGATTACGTTGATCTTTTTTAAACTGAACAATATAATATTATGTTCGTGTATTTTAGAAAAATGACCTCACTTTCAGCTCACCGTTGTTTCTTGAAAATCTACTCTCATATGAAAATGTCAAACTTTTATCTTATGAGAATTATTATTTTAAAGAAATAGACATGCCTGAAGCAAAAATAAATTATTTAAAAAAATCAATGAATTAGTTGTTGAGGCAAAATAATACTTAGATTATAAGTTTTAAAAGTTTTAAAGCTTTTTTTTTCTCTGCGGTAACTAACGTTTGAAAATAAAACCATCTCCCACCCCTCCCCGAAAAGAAAGAGTCGACAGCCTACTTAATGGTGACCTTACGGTAACGTCTTGGCAATGTCATAACACTTTGTAACATCAAATTAAAAAGTAAATCATTTTGAGTACTTACAACCATTGTTACCAGTGCAGCATAACACACCAGGGCTACAGCATAGATGCAGGATGAGGAGGCCGTTAACGCCATTTTCGCACTTTCCACTCACCGAGCATTTGACTAAAATGGATCCGAACAGGCTGAAATCGTTTTTATATTCCACACGGGATGGCAGTCATTAGCGGAAACTCTAAGCGCCTGGGTCGCCCTCATCTGTCCATCTTGACATGCCAACAATGAAATGCCCTGTTTTCGTTCTCGCGTAAAATTAACCTATTTTTATTCGCCAGAATAAAATTGATTGCTTACGGGTAAATCCTGTGAAACAGGGCGAGTATCAGGGAAGTGATTTGTGGTCTACCTCAGTATCAGTTACCCCAATGCTCGGAGTAATACGAAACAACAAACTTTTTGAGAAATAATCCCAATTTTGCTTTTATTTGTTTTTGTGTGTTGGAAAAAAGTGCCAAGTTGACTTTTTGATTTTACTTAATTTAAGACAAGATTTTTTTTAAATTTCCTTCGAAGGTAGATCTAATATTTAGCTATTAATTTTTAGCTTCGTAAAGGCTGCATTACGGAGGCCCTCAATTTTTATGATGATTTTTTTCTTCTTTTTTTTAACGTCCCACTCAAACGTTAAACGGTTGTTTGTCTGCTACTGAGGGTTAATTTAACCCTTTACTGCAATGGTATTTTGAGTGCCTTTTAAGCAAATGAAGATTTCTTTTATTGCTTGAACCTATGAAAACGTTCCCCTTTTTTGAAATTGATCAAAATTTATTAATACAAAGTCTAATTCCGAAATTGGGAAGTCCACGGAGGCATTTGTCTGGAACGGGCATCGAACTGGCCTCTTTTTTATCTCATTTGTCAGGATTTTGTGGGCCAAGGACATGCCGAAAGCGCGGTAAAACATTTTTTAGTTTCCAGAACATATTTTTTTGAAAAGGGTCAAGGAGCTGCTAGTTTTTGGAATACTGCCCTGAGTTAAGAGGAGTGTATCTTCTCACGTCTTTAATAAACTTCGGAAAATTCCTTTAACAGATGCAGGCCTTAAGGGCCAGCAACATCATACTTAACGGGAAAAAAAACAAAAACAAAATTGTATCAACGTTAATTGGTTGATTCCGAGTGAAGCCTATTATCTGATTCACCTTTTAACTGAATTTACCATTACATCATAATTTACTCTGTTTATAAAGCTCCTTAATCGAATTTTTTTTTCTTAATTTGTATCGTTCACTTACTTGCACGTTTTTTCTCCTTATCGATTTACCATGCTTGAATATGTGATCGTCCCATGTTCGCGACACATTTCTTCCATAAAAATCTTTGGATGAGCTCCTTGCTATGATAAGGCTCTGTTTTCTGTGTTAATCAACTAGTATGTGGGTTGGAGGTACGAACTTGCTGAAGTGGTCGTGTCGCTCACAACGTAGGCAAAATCAGCACATATATACCATGTGTGTTGCCTAGCTCCTCCCTCCCAGGAGTTCTTCGGTTCCTGGATAGGCCATTTCTTTAGTTTGTTTTTTTTAGTTTTGTTGCCTGTAATCCTGAAGGTCGTCCTTGGTCTGAGTTAAACTTGATCTTGGGTTTGAAATTAAAGACGCACATCTTTTGTACTGCGGCGAAAAGTTTGCCTTTTTATTAATCGAGTAGAAATGTACATAATCTCACTAATCTGTTCAAATATAAAACAAGTCTTTATTGAAAACTTTTTATGCTCCCAGCTCAAAATTACAAGACAAAAAATAAAAAACTTCCCTCTATTCCCCTTAAATCTAAAGGAACGAAACTGTATTTATAAAAATACGACTCTACGAACTAAATCGTATCTTGCCAGTCTTCTGTCCTAAAGGAATTTCCGATTATCTGTAACAGAGAGGAAAAATCAAAACTATGTTAGGTTAGTACTTGTTTGTTATCGGGCGGGTCGGAATCCACTCTTGCTTGCGTCTGGTTTGGATACGCTAACACCGTAAAACCGCCAAACTGTATAAAAAGCAACATTGAAAATATACTACATACACCGGCCTTCATTACCCCATACCTCCTGTCCTTGCGTAATGTTTCTCGAGACCGCCCCCGCCCCCCTTTTGGGGTGCGTAGTATATGCACGATCCATTACGTATGGAACCTTTTTTTTAACTAAGTGACTATTCACACGCTGCCCCATTTAAAATGCATTAGGTCGGTTTCCGTGCGTTCGTCTCCCTTGTGTTAACAGGGGGGCATTCGATAGCGCCAAAACCCGCAAGCGCCAACGCCACAAACGCCAAAGTTCGTAACCGCCAAATGATGGGTAGGCCTATCATTTGATAGGCTAGGTTAAGTTAGGTTAGATTACGTTGGGCTAGGTTAGGTTATGTTGGGTTAGGTTAAAATAGGTGAGGTTTGTATAGCGGTTTTGAACTGTGGCGTTTGCGACTTTTCTCGTTTTGCGGTTACGGATTGGCGCTTGTGCTTGGCGCTTATGACAGCTACCCGTGTTAACATAGGCGTGATAGAATTGACATAATCGTTGGTTTGGTAAGAGATATCACCGCTTTCCTGTATCTCTGTTGAGCTTACCGGTCAAATCAAAGTGTTCTCCTTTGGTGCGAATAGTTGATCGATTTGGATGTAATGATGAGGAGCGGCTGCCTCTAGGAGGCTGTCCAGGCGGCGCTTGAGGCTGCTGAAGTTGGGTCTCTTGTTGGGGTCGGCATCCCAGCAGTCGCGCATCAATTTGTACAGTCCGACGCCGCAGGTGGAGGGCCGCTCCATGCGATAGCCGGAGAGCAGCAGCTGGAAGAGGGCGTCGTTGGACACCGAGGGGTACGGCGAGCCCCCAAGGGTCACGATCTCGTACACCAGGATGCCGAATGACCATACGTCACTCTGGAAACAAAATTCCCACTCATTGGCCTAGCTCAACATAGCTCGGAAAATAGTTTCAATGGTACTATCAGTCCAAAAGGTATTGTCCAGTTCTGGTCGTGCGACAAGGCGGTGGCCAATGTATTTTCCCATAAGGCGGAGCCTTCCAGCGCGACCAGAACCGGACAATACTTTTTAGACTATTACTACTTAGTCAATGCGGAAACTGATAGAGGATATACTGTACTGAGTTTGCGTGGTCCTATCGTTGTAAAAACATTGTTATGGAACTCCTATTAATTTTTATGATAGTAAAACTGCTACACATTAAAATTGAAACATCTGTTTTAGGGAGCTCTCGCTTATGGTGTAAAAATAAAATGGGAGTAGTTCTGGGTTGTTCACATTTTGATTATTTTTTACGATAAACCTATGTTCAGCTCTCAAGGTCTCGGCAAGAGCTTTGCATTGATGTGGCTGAAAATTGGTCTATCTTGAAAAAATACTTCAACCGTTTTATTTTCACACCCCTAACAAGTACACCGTTAAATAAGTGTTTTGTTTCTACTGCGTTTGGTAGGTATTTTGGCTAGTTTTCGATAGAAACCTATCCATAGCCATATCAACGCACCCTTCCTCGGGTATTTCGCGTCGCATTGGCGATATTCTTTGTCAAATTATTTTTGATTTGATTTATATCTGACAAGGTGAGATATATATTAAGATTACTCACAGACTGCAATCTCTACCAAGTCAATGAATGCTTTTTAAATTCAAAAAATAGGGAATGTCTATTGACCCGACTGCCCCATATAAAATTTAGTTGGTTGGGTTCCGTGCGTTCCAGTCACCTCCCATTTTAAATGTTTCAGGTTGGTGACGTGCGTTCAAGTCTCCCCATATTAGTTCATATCGGGTCAATAGCAACACCCAAAAAAATATTACGTTAATTTTACTAAGGATAAAACTTTTATCAAATTTATCTAAAAGGGAAAAAAAGGAATATCTGGCGACGCTGTTGTTAATTTTTTTAGGCATATCCTTACTGGTGCAGCTTGTTAGATATTTCTGACCAACCTGTGTCGTGTAAACCTGGTGCATTAGGGATTCTATCGCCATCCACTTGACCGGTATTTTTTCAGCCCCTGCTTTTCTGTAGATATTCTGCTCGTAAATATCTCGCGAGAGCCCGAAGTCGGATATCTTGACGGTGCGGTCGGCGCAGACCAGGACGTTCCTGGCGGCGAGGTCCCGGTGCACAACGCGGCACGCCGACAAGAACTCCATCCCCATTGCGACCTGACGAGCGAAACTCAGCAGGTCCGCGGACGTTACTTCGTAGTCTGAATCCAACCGCAGCTTTTGAGAGCTTTGTCTTTGTACGCCGCCTGAAACGCATCACACACTCATTTATCAACCAGGAATAATTTTGCAAAGAAGACGATGAGAGGCTGCTTCTCAACATGCCTGTGCAGCCGCACCTGTGAACCTTCTCTGACGGAATTTCCCACGGGCGTTTGGTCTAACAAGGTGAATGCTTTATATAATCTTGATGAATTTACTCTGTTGAAAAATAACCTGGTCTAGCTTACCCTAATCTTATCTTATTTCATTGAACCTCCTTTTGATTCACTTAATCTCACCCGACCTCACCTAACTTAACCTAACCTTACCTAACTTAACCTAACCTTACCTAACTTAACCTAACCTTACCTAACCTAACTTAACCTAAACTTACCTAACCTAACCTTACCTAACCTAACCTTACCTAACCTAACCTTACCTAATCTAACTTAACCTAACCTTACCTAACTTATTCTAACCTCACCTACCCTCTACTAACTTAATGTAACCTTACATGACCCTACCCAACCTTTCCTAACTTTATGTGCTGTTGTGAGCAGCGCTGGCCTCCATGGGAGTTTCAAGATTCTCTGATTGTTAAAAACGAGCTGGAATGATTGTTGCGGGCCAATATCAAGATTCTCTGATTGTTAAAAACGAGCTGGAATGATTGTTGCGGGCCAATATCTGAGATTCCGAGGTTCCTCTGAAATACCAACAACTTACATGTACACAGGCACTTACCCTCCATACCTAAGTAAAGTCCGTACGTCTGGTTGGACACTGCTAAAGGCCTCGATTCTTGAGGTTTGTCGTCTAGGTGCTCGTCCTCGCTCTCTATGGATTCGCACGTTGATGCGCTCGTTGAGTCTAAAAGGAACATCTCTACTTAATAGTTTCTAACGATTGGTCTCTCTTCGTTTATTTACTTTTAGTTTTAATGCTTTGATTTTCTATGTCCGTGTTTCATCTTGGATCAGTCATTACATTAGAAGATACGGATCAACGACATACAACCTCATAAGGTTAACCTTGGTTATGTCGCGTGTCGTTGTGCCGCGTTCTGCTTTGGTGACAAAAGATGGAACACGATATGTTGAAGAAAGCAATCTTCTCTAACCATTTTCAAATAGATTTTTTCTTAATCCATTTCATTTCTCAAGTGTCATTGAGCTGTCCTCACATATTTTTATTCGACAAAAGCCGTGTTATTTTAAGAAAATAAACATAAACTCAACTTTCCCTAAATCAAGAATTTAACCAATCTCAAAATACTTTATCGTTAACTTTTGAGCGAAAAAGTTTCGCTTAGTAACCCATAACAGCGCAAAGTATTTGGAGTGAAACCTCGCTTGAGAGAAATTGAAAGGATTTTTTTCCATCAAAATACGCAGTTTTATGCTTTGGGAAATGCCTAAATAATTAAATTTCAGGTTTCCAGAGGGGCGATATTTTGTAAATTTTGACAATACTGAACTAAAAAGATCCTCTAAAATAAAATTTTCTGTTTCTGGACGGTATCGCTGGGCGGTAGTGGGTTAAACTTAAATAGGACATCGCCTACGAACGATTCGGTTCGATCCCCTCACCTGAGTTGGCCATAAGTTGGGCGTACTGGACACATCTTGCATCCACCGACACATAATTCGTAGAAGATTGTTCAGCCATTCGCTTCCATGCTTTCCGCAGGAACCCTTGGAGATCCCCCAACGCGCAGTACTCCACCACCAGGAGCTGCTCCAAAGGCATTCCTGGCTCCGGCTTCGTGACGCAGCCCACGAGTGACAGCACGTTCGGATGTTTGTCCACGCCCTTCATGATCTCTGTCTCCAGCCGGAACTGCCTGGCGTCGTCGGAAGTCGGGTCCGGGCGCAGCTTCTTGACCGCCACTTCCATCAGGCCCGACGGCCTGCTCAGGTAGGCGCGGTGCACCGTCCCAAACGCCCCTCTCCCGATCTCCTCCTCGATAATGAGCTTCTCCCGGGTGATCTCCCACTCGTCCACGCGGGACACCGGGATGAGGTCCAGCTGGTTGAGCTTGGCGCTGATGTCTCTTCGCCTGAGACGGTGATGCAGCCGACGGAAGAGGAAGATCGCTCCGCAAGGAGCAGATATGCTGAAAAGGATGATGAGGATGACAGAGGTGACGCCGCCGCTCTGGACCACTTCGACCTGGTCCCACCAGTGCGCGTGCTCGCCCTGTCCTCCTGGGGATGACGCGAATACAGTCAGGTTGTAGGTCTTCCGGACAGGAAGTTTCCGGATGGTTGTTGTGTGTTCTCTCTGGATAAAAGGCAGACAGCGTATTAAAATTTGGAAGTTGCTATGGTACGTATAAAATGCATTCCTTTTTTATCAGGGTGCAATTTCCCTTTTGTAAACGACTGTATTTGAGTCTAGTGTTTGAGGAGTTGCTTACCCCATTCACTATTATTGGTCCAACTCTGGCGGGGAGGTCGCTTTCAGCCAGGACTGTGACGTTGGAAGGAGGTCCTCCCGGGATGCGATCCCAGCTAACCTTGATATCCACTTGAGATATTCCGTTCGTCTGAGACAGCGTGACGTGACTCACGTTGATTTTGGGTGCGGAAGGACCTGAAATGATCCTTTTTAGTCACAAGAATTAAACTTCAACACACACGTTAGCTCCACTTGTTCATTCTAAATTTGCTAGCGTTCCTATATTCTTGTCTAGAAGTATTGAAACCGAGAAAAACTATCAATTGTTGCGCTGGAACATCTGTCGCGCTTTTGAATACGGTATCGATTGAGGATGTTGTAAACTTTGTCTTATGATCCTACGTTACAACACCTACCTGAAAGGGTTAGATTCACAGGAAAAACTTCACAAGATGCGTCATGGGTCAACTGGTTGGAGTGCGAGAAACTTCTTTCGAGACCGCTGACTGTGACGTTATACTTCACTCCAACTTTCAGACCCGTAATTTCAGCCTCCATAGGCTTTTCACCCTGAGATAGAGGGTGATTAGTCATACCATTTTATACGTATCTTAAAAGCCATATAATAATAAACCTTATTATTTTTATTTTGGGCAGGCCCACATCTTTTTCGGTATGAGGGTATTACCGTAGCGAATATAAATGGGAAGCTCATGCCGAGCTCTTTGATTTGGCCGTTGATAAATCTTACTTAAAAATTAATGAAAATAGACTTGCATTGTCGATCCCTTTTAACAGTCGGATCGGTCAGAAACATTTACGTATCGCGGAACGGCTCTCGTAATCGGAATAACTCTGAGAGCAGAAGGATAAACCACATAAATCACACCTGTCGCTCATGACCTAAGTAATTTTTTTCTAGCAAGCAAAGGAAGAGTTCAATGACATGATAGGACTACCCAAAACGTGAATAATGGGTCTTCTTTCGTGGTTTCAAAGAAACTCTGAGACATTGGCACTCACCATATAAAGACCTTTGTGTCTGATCGGTCCGTCATGGCTTGCAGTTGCAATAATCAAATTAAACCAACAGGTTCTTTCTGAAATAAAGAAAAAGATTTTCAGATAAAAGTATCAAGAGAGAGTCGTATAGTAACTTCATTGATGACCTCTTAAGACCTAAGCGAGGATTCGTACTCATGAAGTGACGGGAGATTGGCGCATGTATTTTTTAATGTAATCTTTAATGACAGATATTGCCTTAATGAATTTCAAAAATTCCTCCGCAAACGTATTTTGAGTTTTAGGTGCTACCTTAAAAATCGACTGATATTTGAGAAAATCCTGGCGATTCAAAAGAAAAACGGATGACCAATTGATTGCTGCCCCAAACGTATCGGTTTTGCGTTTGAACATTGCAGCTTTGAATTTCAAAATATATTTAACTTTTTGTTTCAGCTTTAACATACAATACTCGAGTGAATGTTTTTAGCGTAAGAGGGAAGTTCACAGTTTACTTTCATATTTTTAAAATCTGTGATATCGACATAAAAACCTGAAATATCGACTTGAAAATATGAAATGTCAATTTTTAGTATGCTCTGTCGCCTACCAGCACAGTTCTTTTGCTCTTGTGACATCCTCAGCGGAATTACTCAATTTACATGCCATGATACCTTCAAGAGATCTCTATATTTTGAATCTTACCTTTACCAGGTTTCCATCTTATCCTTGTGCTCGCTGTGGCGTTACTGTAGAAAGTAAACGGTAATATCTGACGTACTTCTTGCGTTGAAGATATTGTTTCTGCGATAAAAATGTAAGGTCAGACCACAACGAACCTCGTTTAATTTCTCAGATAGATTTCCTCGACGAACAATTAGATTAAGCGTGGCTGATCGTGTACGTGTTATTGTCAGTTCTAGTTTAGTATCGTTAGTGTGTCCTGATTTAACAACTCGTTTCAACGGCCCCATGCCTCTCGTCCCAACAGCCACAAAACCTTACAACTCAGTCAATATAACGGCCCTTTTGCTCGGTTCCGATGAAGTTTGCGACTCCACTGTTTGACTACCGGAAGTTATAGAAATGCGTCTTGCTGCTAATTTTATCGATTGATTTCTTACCTGCCAATTGATTCGTCAAAGACCGGAACGTTCGGATATTTTCACCTTCAATCGAAATTTTATGGAGACCGGGTCGAATACTATGAACTCGGAAACGATAGTTCGTATCTGGTTGCAGATTTCCAGCTACACCAACGAGACGATTGGTCTAGAAATCACAAGTGTTAGAATCAGTTTTAGAGTTTTTCAACCTCCTGTGTACCCAGTTCATACTTTCATTATGCTGAGAATTCGACATACATCCGCGTAGGTTAAGTTAAGATCAGGTAAACATGTTAAGTTAACCTAGGTTATGTAACTTATATCAGGTGCTTTGTGTCGCTCTTCGGAGTCACCAAGCCAGATGACACGTTCCTCTCGGCAGCAGGTTGCTAACGCTGAGAAGTAAGCGACAGAAGGCTTATAGCGCCCGTTATAATAGTTTTAATGCCTTTTCGCCGCTCTACTCAGCGCGGCAACAAAGGGTAGAACACGTTGAAAATGCAATCTTTCACGATTACTATATCCTCAATAAACCTTACTGATGCGTTCGCAAAGTAACTCACCACATTCACCGGCGTCCAAAAAGAATCTCCTTGCTTTTGCAATTCCAGAATATAAGTCAAAGTCTCATTAGCGGGAGGATCAAAATTATAAGGATTTCTTGACCAGCTCACTGATATTGTTTTGTCATCTCTGCAATGCAGAACTGGAGCCTGCACACTCTCCTTTTCGAGAACTTGATCTGAAAAAAGACGTAACGAAAACTTCGGTCTGTTTCATTGACTTGTGACAATACTGTGCATTGCGCTGTCACGTTCTCTTTCATGCGTTTGATTTACTTCTATTAAGTATTTCTTAGCCACTCACTGTCAGTTGACAGTTTCTTTTAGTTTGTTAACCTCAATTTCTAAGGCCATTTCTGTCAACTTACTGGGATGCGAAGTACGCTTGAGATCTAGAAGGCAAGAGCACTCGCAAAACCAATCCCGTGTCGTCACCTGAAAAGAGAACGCATTTAGGTTAAGCGGATGGATCTTACTGTAAATTACTATTATCTAGGAATAATGTTCGCAAAAGTAGACTTACCCACTTACGAGTGTCGTAGCACTTGCCGAAAACGGACGGGTCGCAATTAGTGTTGAGGATATGAGGTTTGCAGTCTTGGGAGCGGTCCGCACTCAATGATTTAAGGGCGGTGAGATAGAATATCAAATATATCGGTACATGAACCGTGGGCCAGGTGAACGGACAGGCTCGCATGCCTGCCTGCAACAATCAAAATCAAAGTGAGATAGCACGAGCTTCGTTTGTGTTCCCAAAAGAAGACACCCGATCGATTAGGGCAGTTTTTACGACAGATTTTTTATGTAGACTTGTACCGCAACTCATAACTGGAAAACTGTAAATAAATAATCAGTCATACCTATTTTTGATCGCGCTCAATAAAGCGGCACATTTGTTTAAAGGAGGTCGCAATTTCTATCAGTTTTTGTTCCACATTCGTTCAGTCTAGCAGCAAAAGGCGGAACGCATGAGGTAAACAATGCTATTTTTTAAAATTATCGGTTATGATAATAAGACGGGTGTACCAAGTATTTTCGTTAGTTTTTTAGGAAAAAACTGCGAGTGGGAGGCGCTCGACGTGCCATCTTGTTCGGTGTGGTTGTCAAGTGTTCTGCAGGTTCATCTCGAAAACTGACCAATACTCGTGTTTCAGCACTTATTCCTTTTTTACTTTTTACTAAAAAAAAAATATACAGTCAAACCTGGGTTATACGTTATTGAGTTATACGTTTTTCTGGGTTATACGTAACTTTTCCTCGGTCCCAACCAACCGCCATAAGACACAATGCATTCTGTCTCTGAGTTATACGTTATTGAGTTATACGTTTTTCTGAGTTATATGTTACGTTTTTCGGTCCCAAACGCAATTTTCTCTGATTTATACGTTTTTTGGAACGACGCGACGAGCAGTCAGCCGATTTTGTTCCTGTTCATGTCCATCTTCCCACGCACGTTTTCCAAAATCGCTCGAACTGCTAGCGGTAGAGACGGAGTGGGAAGGGA
>Ga0058701_10001791_pt1 | contig 15649 bp, 7 predicted proteins | sample AgamicOrMae_FD_97039 | JGI IMG/M metagenome (GOLD analysis project Ga0058701, IMG submission 97039) | Agave microbial communities from Guanajuato, Mexico - Or.Ma.e | ecosystem: Host-associated > Plants > Phyllosphere > Phylloplane/Leaf | place: Guanajuato, Mexico | collected 2012-06-04
AACTTAAAATACCGACCTTAATCCCCCAACCAAACTTAAGAAACCTCAAAAATTTGCTTAACCAAACCTCTTGTAGTCTAAATACACCCAGCGTAATTTTCCTAACTTAATTTCAACCAACTTTACCGTACTTAATTTACCTAACTCAACCTAATCTTACCTAAGGGAATCTCACTGAACTTAACCTAACTTAACCCAACGTGAACTGCGAGCTTTTACGATATCATCTGAGAGTTGGAGAATCTCATGACAGAGGACACCCCTTCCCAATAAAACTCTTCATAGAAATGAAGGAAAATACAGGTGGACTTTTCGGAGTGTCGCGGTTTTAAGATAACTTAGTTTTTCCTCATCTTCTTTTACAGGGTAATGTTATCGTGCTGGATCTTAGTCAAGAGCAGCTTTCAAACAACTCTGTGCTCAGTGAAATCCTCCAAGGCATCTTACCATCGGCCAACAAGAACATTTTGGAAGCGATATCGTCGAGTGTCGCAACCACAACTTCGTGCGTAAGCAGCACAACCGGTGAGTCGTCCAACTCAACAGACATCTCGAGTTTTATTTCGCAATCGTACTTCGAACATTTCGCCGCAAAATCGCCGTAGTTTTTAAAACTTTGCCCCATATTTGAAGCACAGCCGTAACGTTGGTTGGAAACGCCCACCTAGCAGAAAGCTTGCGCTGTTTTAGTTGTATATTTCTGCTTTATGTGACGTTTATAATGTATAAAATATTCCACTGCCGATACTGTTACTATCTAGTCCATCAACCGACCAGGAAACAAGGTTTTCTGTTTCCTTTCAAGACAATACTCAAATTCAAAGTTATATTAGGCTTGGTACCTTTCTACCTTTCTTCTTAAAGGTTTCGCTCGTCACACCAAACTATTCTCTTAAGTTCAACATTAATTAATAAACGAAGAACTGTTACCTTTACAATATTCAGTCACCTTGGCAAAACTAGCCTTGCATGAAATAGTCGTTTTCGAAGTCATCCTAATAATTTAAATTAGTTTGATTGCAAAATTCTCTGATTTTGATGTAAGATGCCCCTGTAGGCTTTACCATTTATGAGGTGTATGATTTTGGGGACGACTTGCCGTCACCCAGCTTATTTCACAGTATTTTCGTCAAGGGTACGTTACTGTCGTTGAAATCTAGATTTTCCTAAACCGCAATTCTTTTACTTTTCGTTTTGGGCAATCCAGTTTTTGACATAAAACGACTCAGAGTATTGAAACACTACCAACATTCTCTCGAAAAAAGAAGAAACTCTGCCTTGTCTTTGTTACTTTCACCCTTTTTTAAGGAGCAACTCTTTCTCATCACGAAGAAATGGTGCTTTCTTGAACCTTATTCCGTTTTTTTCTAGCGCCAAAATTTGTAAAGACTATAGAGGAAGATACACCGCTACCGTGTGTATCTTCTGATTGGCTCCAGACCCCTGATATTTCGAGTTGCGTCATTTCCGACAACTCAGTCGGATCACTCGATGGCTTGCCCGTTGGGAACGTCGGAGACGCATCTCTGGATAGCTCGCCACTCGGTAATAAAACCCTGTGGAATTTAGACCCTCGTCAATTACAGCTACCGGCGCTTTTAGGCTCTGATGATCAGTACTCTCCTGTTCTCGGCTTTCAACTTCTTTTATTCATGGACGCTATTCGTAGGGAAATTCTGATTGGCGGAAGCAAATGCGCTGTGGGAGGTCTTCAAAACTTCGCTGAAAGAAATAAGGAGGAAGTTCTCGCTGATAATTTCATGAAATGATGTTTCGGAACTGATCTAATACTTACTTTAAGTGAAACACATCGTGATTTTACTTACAACACATGAATGAAGTAGAGATTTTTCTCGTGCAGTTAATATTTGCTGTGGGTCAAGGCGAGAACGGCCCATGGAGATACATTCGGATACGGATTCTGATTGGCAGAGGCGATTGCGCTATTTCTGATCGGCAGATACTGCCTGGTTGGAAATTGAAATTGTAAGAGGCATTAGATGTGGGTTCTTGTTGCAGGAAGCGATAGGATTGGGAATAGAATAGCAGGTCACGTGATAGGTCGCTGCCGCGCTGTTGAGGCTTATAGCACTGTAGCTTCTGATTGGCTGAGATGATCCAAACAGGATATTCTGATTGGTTGGTGCGTACAGGTACGCGTAGGAGGTTGTCGATTCTCTCCTTTTAAGACGTTTCAGGAACTGTTATGGTCGGAAACTTTTAGATGATTTCAATACGCGAGAGTTCCGCGACTCTCTAGATTACAGTATCAGTTTTTATCATAGGATCTCTCTATGCAAGATTAATGTACTCGTAATCGAAGAACCTCTGTAGTTCGGGAAAACTCGGAGAGTTCCCTTATAGTCGGTATATTTTTTTCTTTAATTCAATGAAAAGTAGTCGTGGTTCACGAATTCTCAAAACGATGCAGATTTTTGCGAGAAAGTCTCCAAAGACCCCGACACTTTTTCTAGAACATATTTTTGTAGTTTTGCGTCCTTGTCTTGCTATGCGCTTTTTAACTGATTCATCAATACTTAGCCCCGAAACTGTTTTTGCTTCTCCATTTTATCTAGATGGACATTTCCCGCAAAAATATTAAGCACATTTTACTCTGATCTATCTTTATTTCCCTGAGAGCTCCTTTTAAGGATAGTGGAATAAAAAAAGAAGAAGATGAAAAGTAAATGTAATGGCGCCATCTAATTTCATGCATTTCGAAATAAATCATATATTCACCTTATGCTAATGAGGTGAATTGATTCACTGAGCTATTTGAAATATCGCGACGGTTGGCCTATTTGGAGGTCATTTATTTTTAAAGTTCGGACTCCAGCCGTAAATCTATTCCGAAACTGAAATGTAAATTCGCGTCACTTGCAAGCACGACTAGGTACGTCGTAGAGATGGGGGGGGGCATTGTTTACGTTTGACAGAAGAAAATGGGTGTTGTCAGAACGATCTCTATGTCGTCATCAATTCTCGCGGGGAAATTTTCGCGTCGAATTCAAGTTTGTCGCCATTGGCTTGGAATAGGTGCTTCTGCTCACAGACCAATCAGTGCCGGTATCTATCTCTTTCTCTCTCTCTTTCTCTGATGTCTTTGCCTCGTTATCAAATACGATACTCTTCGTCTTCTTCAGGGACAACAATGACTACAACTGCTTCGCCGTCTGTTGTCGTCCAGTCAGTTGTTCCGCCAACGTCGACAACAATGGACATATTCAGCACAGCGTTGTCGTCTGCTGATATTAATTTAGATAGTTTCCAGTATCTGGAAGATTCTAGTTTAGGTAAATTTGACTACTTGCTGTAAAATTGCTGCTAAGGCTTTTTAATTTATTTTGTTTAGGGTGACTGGCAGGGGTAATTTTTTTTAAACTGTACCGATGGAGAAGAACACATTTGACTCAAAATGAACCGAGCTTTACCTAGGAATCAAATTACCTCTGATTGGTTGACGCTCTTTCAGCTAACCAATAACAAACATCCAAACATGAAACTCTCTACGTTGCTCCGTTAAGTTGGGACTTCACGCTCTTTTTACATCTCTGTAAGTTCACCAATCTTTAATTCAAAGATTTTTAAACGCAACATCGCCATCATAATATAAAGGCTCTCGGGTGTTACAGTCGGTTTCTCTAAACTTTCTGCAAACACAATCAAAAATCTTTTTGAGAAGGCTGTGCTGTGTTGGCACCCATGGCTCATAAGACATGCCGTAAATAGACGCTGGTACGAGTTTTACAGCCTTTCGAACTCTTGATATTATCGCTCATCCAATCAGGAAACAAAACTAAACCTGTTATATTTACAGCATAAACTAATAGTAGTGCATTTACTTTCCTCCATAAATCTAATATGCTTTGTGTCCATGACATAAGTAAAGCATCTATTACGCTTTAAATGACTAATTGCTGGTGCTTTAAACGAATCTTCCGGTGTCTTTGAAGAGATTTGTGGGGCTTAAAATAAAACATCCGTCAGATTTAAAATAATAAAGTAATCGTGGAGCTTACATCAACTGAATGCGGGGCTCCGAACAAATCATCCAGTAGCTTTGAAAAATCATCTACGGGACTTAAATAAATTATCCATGGGCTTTCATCAAAGCATTTGCGGGGCTTTTTAAGAATCTTATCTGGTCACCCTAGCTTCCGCTTCGTAATTTATGCATTTAGAAATTAAGCTTAATTATGTAATAATTGTGTGATATTAGCCTGCTGGACCTCTCATCCTTTTCCATTCCACTCTCAATCCACACAAGCGGTTGCCTTTACTTCAGAATTGGTTTTGAAATGTTCATCTCGCAGTGACGAATTCCCGGCTGCCGTCCTAACCTCTTTCCTCTGCCTAGACTGACCATGGAGTATTGATGTAAGACTTTTTCGCAAGATTTCTTGTCGACAAGTCATTTTGATTAAGAGCTGTTGCCTGGACTTTTTGTTTATTGTACTGGGAGATAGTAATTGGTGTCTGGAAATCCCAACCTGAAACCAGCATCGGTACCGAGCAAGCAAACAGACGGATGAAGTTTACGTCCTCGGTAACTCGCTAGATCGTAAAGTAACCTACTTTGACTATCTGTCAAAGAAAAGGTCTACTTTTGCAATCACCTATCTGGTGGAAATCAGTCTATAAAGGCTGCGTTCGAAAACAGTCTTCGCGAGTGTTTTCGCCTCTCAAACATTAAGCTATGAGGAAGAGAGTAAGACTGTTTCCAATCGTGACCTTATTGAATATCTTTTGCAATTAGACACGTATTTTCGTATATTTCGAACGATTATTGAGGTGACTGTTATCAAAGTAAGCCTGTAAAGTGCGTTCGAAAATAACAGTGGTTTCATAATCTTTAAAATACCAACGAGCGACGCTGACTTTTTGGACTATTTTTAAGGTACTTTATAACGTAAACCAGTCAGCGGGATAACTTCAGCTAAATCATTCAAGATTGGAGCTGATATTATTTCAGAGGGACTTAAATTTCAGACGTTTGTTTGCCGTTTGGTGTGTGGAGTCGCTGATTGATCTTTCTCCGTTTCATAGTTCCGGGCCTCGTTTTTGCATTGTGATTTCTTTCCTCTTGTATTTCCTCGATGTTCGTCTGGTAACGACTTGAACAACGTACGAAGAACGGGTACACCGAGCCGTACCCTTCTTTATGGAGTCAGGGCTGACCAATGGTCTCTCTAGGCCTGACCGCTTTCTAGAGATAGATTAGCCTTTGGACAGGTTTGTCAAATGACCAAACATTTCCTATCCTAGATGGATTGGCGACGCAACTAGAAGTTCATTCGGCCGGAAACAGTAATAGTAGCTGTTTCGTCAGTGGGAATATCCAACAGTCACTAGATGCCCCAATGGACTGCGAATAACGGTGAGAACTTCACTATTAACCCGCAGATTTTAGTGAAAGATTTTCATTTCATACAGTAAATTTTAAAGGTTGCATTTTATACCTATTGTGTGCCACCTTTCAAATCCAAGCCGAGCGGAGTGAAACAGTGCGTGGCGCAAGGTACACAACATAACCTGACTTAAGTTAACCTACAAAGCGAATTTAACCTAAAAAAACAGAAGCGACGCACAACGTTCCTAACCTAACGAACACGGTCGTAATTCGTTAATCCTCGTAAGGAAAGGATGAACCTAGATGGAACACGATATGTAGGAAATGCAACTTGTAAATCTGCTAGTGAAACAAATCGTGAATTTCCGTTTAATACTAAGAATGGTTAGCACAATGTTAACTTACTGTAACCGAATCTCATTACATTTGCTGTTTTTCGCAGATCTTAAACCTCTGCCGGGCCGACGATGGCGTTATTTAATGGGAGTCTCTGAATTCGGCGAGTTTGTGTGGATTTGAGAAGGAGACTGTTGACTGTAATATTTATTTTTATGTGCGAATGTGACCGTTTCGAAGTCTCAACGACAAGACTGATCTTGAACTGTAGAAAAGGACCATAGACATTTACCGAGCGTATTCGATTTTGCGGGACTTTTCAAATTACTTTTTACCTATCGACAAAGTTAACCCCTTAATTGGCTGGTCCATTGTTGCGTGGACAACTCTTTGATCATCTTTACCTGGAGAGGTAACTGTAAATCAATCATTTTTTGTCGTGTAGAGATTTAGATTGTTTTAAATCATACACAATTTTATTGTAAGTTAAGGATGTACCTGAAATTTGTTCTTGTGTTCTTCTACTGTAAAACTCTGTGTTGTTAATAAAAACCGACGTATCGTTACATAATTTCATTTTGATTTGGAAGTAATCAGGAGAGAAGGCCTACTCTCTAATCCAGTGAACTTCTTGCAAAATTGGTGTATCAGTGGAAAGTGATTTTTGAAACTGCGTCTTTCGGTCATTTAGTGCGAGTTGTGAATCTGATGCTGAATCTGCTCTATAGACTTGGTCGTGCCGAATGCACAGACAGACGACTTGCGCGAACTTGGGTGCGACTGTGACATAGAAAACAATAGGAATGCTTCTTCCTCCCCTCATTTGCTCGAAGCAATGAGGGAGGGACAATGCTCGTTATGATCAGACATGTTGCTCCCTCAAGTGAGCATCGTTCATTCAAATCTCCAACTGTTCGACATTCGATCTCCTCAAAAACGGGAGTCGTTTTTTGACGCCACTTGTTCGTGCGGGTTGCCTACTTACAAGGTTAGAGGCAGCTTTTGCTCGAAGCCGAACTCCTCCGGACTTACCCGAGCAAGCTGCGTCTAACCCTGTAAGTAGGCAACCCGCACAAACAAGTGGCGTCAGAAAACGTCTCCCGTTCTCTCTGTGTGTAAGGTCTGAAGTGACTCCACCGTTATAGAGTTACCTTTGTTCCGCGCTCGTGGAACAAACGCAGGAACGTCTTATTATAAGACCATAGGTGGGGTATCGTACTGCAGGACAATGCGTAATACACAGTAAGTTTGAGAAGTTACACTTTTTCCGCCGATGAATAGTAGGTGACATCAAGACAAGCGACTGTTAGGTTAGGTTGGCTGCGTTGTGCCTTACATCGCCATCGCTGTAGTGCCCGACTTAGCGATGAAATGAGGAGGGCGAGGTTGGAAGTGCTCCATTTGGAATTTTCAGTGTAAAGTGCTGAATTGCTCGTTAGTAAAACAAACGCTGCTTGCTTTAAACGACGGACGGTGTCTTTCATTAATGGAGGGAGAATCTATATTAGAGCATTCGCAAGTCTTGCAACGTAGACTGCCACAGAGCGTAGGAGAAGGCGCGAATGCAACCTCTTATCCAAACAAACAAAAGAAGTTTCATTGTAGTTACACTTCGTCTTATCGGAGTCCCAGATAGTTGGGATTACCGTAATTATAATGCAGTATCTTCTTCGCAGTCTGTGGTGTGTCGTTTCACGATTTTAAATAATTACGTTCAAATTTTTGTCAAATCCTTGGACAATCAGTATGGAAGTTAACAGTAGTTCTCGAAAATTACTACAGTAGCTCGTGAGCGATAATGTAATAACTTGGGTAAGAAAAAGCGCGGAACCGGTCAATCTTCCTCACTATCTTCTTACTCTTAAGAACCTATGGTATCTGGTACTGGTACGCCCGATTTCGTCATTAGATCTATGGTGAAAATATTTCGTTACGTGTTATTGTTGATGTGCACGTTAGATTTATATTTTATCTTTTTTGGCACAATTTATCTTTTTAACAATCGTGTATAGGAATGGAAAGAGAATAGTTGATATGGTCCATAATTAAAAAACAAAAACGAGCGAAAGCGTTTTAAGTGACCCAATTTCTTCTGCAGGTTGCATCAGACAGACAAAATCACATTGTAAATCTGGAAAGCCATTTACTACTGTATTATCAGTAGTTGACCCTCAGTTCGTGTGCCATATTTAAAAATGGCTATTATGAGCCAGTGAAAGTTTTTAATGACACATTGGCAGACAAGTTGTACCCTCTGATGTCTGTGCCGTATGATAGAATGCCTCCCCCCTCCCCCCAAATGTTACGACGACATTGTATGTCGTGCTGATGCAATGAAAACCAAAACTTGAATAATACAACAAACAAAGTGTTAGGTAATCCTTCTTTTTTTTCCTTTTAGCATCTGAAAATCCGCCGATTTTTACTCCAGGCTCCTTCCAAGAGTGGAGGCATTTGTTCAAATACAGACAACTCCGCGATCAGGAGGTGTAGGCTTTATCAAGTTTTCGTCCATTTTTTTCATCTGCTAGTGAACCCACTAATGGTAGATTACCCTGTGTGTATTTGTCTTACGATCTTGGTACACACTGTGCGCGCAGGCTTCGCTTTCAGGTTATGGGCCCAAGAATTTCGGCGGAAAAATGTATTAATTGGTAACCTACAATATTCAAAGTTACCAGTACTTTCAGTGTCCTCTGACATTAGTTCGTCAAATTCATATGGCGTTATAAACTTCACCAATATTGGCTCGGTATTTCTCGATATTCTGAATCGTTAGAAAATCGTCTACATTGTAGGAGTGGCATCGACGAAATAAACGTCATGTTACTTGCTCATAAGTAGTGGAGTCAGCGCGGGCTATCGAGTTTTCAAAAGCTCTTATCCGTCGCCGCAGGCCCAGTAGGTACTTCTTGCTTAATGATAATCATAAACAAAAACGAGGAAAACAGGTCTGTTCTTTTGTACACCAAATAATTAAAGATTGGCTGACCTTAAAAAATTACAACCAACGGCGGGGTAGGTTAGGCAACCGTGAAAGTTTATAGGTGTTTAAAAATGTGTGGTTTAATTGTCGATTTAGGAGCAACATCAACCCATAGGGTATTGCTACTTTTTGCTTAAGCATACAGCCGAAATGGGATGACTCCGAAGCGCTGATTTGCAAAGAGTAGAGCACTATGAACTGTACATGCAACTTGAATCGAAACCCAGCTAAAAGTAACTTTGTAAAAAGGAGGGGCCATCTTTTTAACATTTGTTAGAGTTGAATTCGTAAGCCAAAGTGATGAACTCTCTTTTAAATGTATTTGACAGAAAGATTTAAGCGTAGACTTGAAGTTCCAACTGTTGGTCACTCTTTGTGGCAGGTTGGCAACATTGCGTTCTCTGAACACCAACGTTGCTCTTAACGTAGTCAAACCGGACGAAAGAAAGTGTGTTGGAGGGGGAAGGGGGCGGAACCAGAAAGAAGCACCTCTCGCTGCCGCCCTCTTCTTTCAAACAGCGTTGTGGCGCGAAATTTTTCACGTAAGCCTGGTTAAGGCATCGTTGAGCTATGAAGTACGGCGCACAAGCCCATTTTCAAAACTGTGACCTTGCGAAGCAAAGCGTGATTAATCAGATAGCATACAGAAAAGCGATTAGCCTTTTTTCATCTCTTGATAAGATTTGTGCCTCACGTTAATATAGATTGTGCTTCAGGAGTGTCTGCGCTTTTTGGAAACGCCTCGTATATGAAATAGACCTTTAGCCTACCGGTACTGTTATCGATTGCAGAAGTTTTTTCTTCTTTTTTTAATCCGTTGCAATTTATGTTGGTATAACCTGCATTTAGACGCGCGGGGTCCGCCGCAAGCCATTTCGCAAGCCAATTTTTGTATCTCTAGCAACCTTTTATTATTTGTATTTATTTTTTCGTCAACAAATCAACGAAGAGCTTCTTCAGTCGCAGTCGCCTTTGCCCGTGTAGTAACTCTTTTTTTAAGGTTTCTAGGAGTGGAAACTCGGAACGTACTGGTATCGTGTGATCTTAAGTACGATTCCCTTTTTTCGTATTTGTCGATTCCTACAAAATAACCCAACCTTTGAATCTCCTCTCATAACAAAATCCAGTGATACCGGTATCAGACGAAAAGGCAAGCACGAGGAAAGAGAAACTGTTGCTCCTTGCAGACACAATTACTGTCAAAATTTGGAAACTGGGAAAAGAGAACCTGCAATTTAGAAGCTAGTTCTTTATGTTCGATCGCAATCAACCCCCGCGGCCCGTAAACACGGAAAGAATGCCTACATCGACCTTTCAGTTGGCCACCCATAAGCCAAACTCTGGTCTACCTTTTCTGCAATGTACCGTATTACCTTTTATACCTTTTTGCCAAAATACGCTCTCATAGCTCAGATATCTGTTTGAACTCATTAATGCCTGTTTGCAATAACTAGCAATAGTAGTTCTTCTACAGGGGGCTGACAATCTGGCTTTAAGGAGAGACTTTCGTATCTGATGGATGTTTTTTTAGTCTATGTCAAATTTTGGACTGGGGGGAGGTAGTGTACGCCGATGACCTCGTTGGCGGAGGGGAACGGGTGGTTTGCTTATAGAAGGAGAAAATATCCGAAAAATACCAATTGACGCACCGTTGCATCCTGTATCTGTGAGTTACCCATTAGAATATGCTACCTAAACACCCTTAAGCTTATCTCCAAGGTGATCATATTTTTTTGGCAGTTTTTTTATTTAAAAAGTTTTCGCCATTTTTGCGCTAATTTGTCACACCAAAATTTAAAATGTTGGCCTTTCTGAATTTACAAATTTTGGGTTAAACTAACCCAGCCCACCATGTACTTTCTCTGGCATGAAAGAAGCGGAGTCTTCTTCGCATCCTTTCGATATTAATTCTAAGTAAACTAACTTTTTCTCATTTGAAATGCTTGTTGAACTCTCCATGTGATATTAAACGGAACGATGTATAGAATACGGATACGGTGTGCGACCTCCGACGGCTGCGTTGCGCGCGGCCGCCGTCCAAACGCAGCTGATGCGAACAATAACAAATGTTGCATCAGAAAAAGGAACGCCGGGCCGGGGCACGGTTGGAAGGCGGGTCAACCTGTGGGCCCAACGCTTGGGTCGTCTGCCTTAGCCATTTACTCTTTCATCGTCGTAAAATAGATATTTGCGTGTTATCTCCAGGTTAGGTTACTGTGCCGCGTTGCCAACTTAACAATCGAAGCGCTAAAATGATGGGTGAATTGCACATATTATTCGGAGTTTTGTTTTTAGGAGAGCATTTAGCCTGTAGGGAGTGAAACACCCAAAAAGAGCGAAATTGAGAATAGTTGACCTCATACACACACATATAAAAATCCAAGTACGAATAGCATCGCATCACATGATTTACATGATGGTTGATCAGCCGGTAGGAGACCTCGGTGGATACTCGCGTCTTCAAAACTTTTCGGAGAGACCTCATCACAGCAAGAGATTTGAAACAAGCTATTCTGGATACGCGCTCGCGTCTGTAGAACTTTTCGGAGAGACCTCATTGCAGCGCTCGAGATTTTGAACATATCCGTTGGGAGATTAGCTGCTCTTTCTGTTTGAACGGAGATGAGGTCGAATCAAAAAGTACCGGTAATGCAAACCTGGTACCCTGGTGGATTTAGCTTATGCACTCCGCTACCAGTACGGTAATCGTCCTAACAATCAACCTCATGCCGTAACCTTGCATAATCTGATAATGCCTTACATGACTGACGGGTCGCAAAAGCCAAAGTTTGTATAGGTTAAGTTAGGTTAGGCTAAGTTAGGCTAGGTTAAATTGGGTGAAGTTAGGCTAGGTAAGGTTAGTATTGCGGTTAAGAACTTTGGCGTTTGCGACTTTTCTCGTTTGGTGGTTACGGATTGGCGCTTGTGGCGTTGGCGCTTGTGGTTTTTGGCGTCTATGACAGCTACCCGGCCTCCCTCATCCTTTCTTCTCTTATCTATCGCCTCATGTCAACCTGAGAATTCCCTCTGACAGCTACCCATATCCTGTAGAACCCCTTCTTTTCACGGAGCTCTGAAATCTTCATGTCTTTCGTCCTATCGAATACATTTTATCTCTTACCGGTACCGCGCTCTTCATCGAATATCATCCGTCTTTGAATAACGGTAATCACTATAACTACTTGTGAGGGAAAAAAAGCGTCTCACTCGAAAAATATCAAAAACTATGGATGTTAAGCGAGTCTACTTCGTTCAAGTGACGGAAGAAAACTATTTTAGGTGCGTCTTTTACAAATTTGGATACGAAGGCAAAACTCCTGTAATATCGCGTATTTTAGTCAGTTTTAAAGATAGACTTATAAAGGACGATATTAGAGGAAAGGGCTTGTCGAGAGTTTTATATGGATACAGGTACTCTTGTATCTAGCGTGAAAACTTGCCAATTTATGCGCTTTACATACCCAAAATAGGCTAAAAGAGGTATTTGTTTCCGGTCAGGTGCTCATTCATCCTACCTTTGACACCGGAAAACTTGTGAAAATAAAGGCCTGTAATTAGTTTGACAAACATACGTATATATTTAAGTCATTGTTTAAAAATCTTAGTGTTTTTGTAGATTTTAAGTTAGAGGATTAAATTTTTTAAGTGGCTATTCAGCCGTCCGTTCCATTTTAAATACATTCAAGCCTTTTTTACGTGTGTTGAAGTCTCCCCCATGTAAATGCGTTCTTGTCATTAGCCCGCGCCTTGGCGTCTCCCATGTAAATGCATGACCGGGTCAATAGACGTAATCTAAAAAATTTGCCTTAGATCCTAATGCGGTTCCCTTTTTTTTCAGCTGATTTTTATTTTATCTAATCGTTGTTGAAATAGTTTCTGCACCTCGTTTTCTTTGCCTCCCAAAATTCATAGTGAGGATTGTAAATTTATTATCTAACCCGTCATACCATTCGATATGAGCCGACTTAATATATGTTCATGAATCTGCTTTATCGAACGGAAATTCGATTACCAATCCCAATTTTTCAATCATATTTCTTTTGCTTAGCTGTGAAACATCGTGCTCGCTTTGCATCAGAAATGCACCGATCGGCTAAATATAACAAACATTACTTCGATCAGAGCTTGATCGCGTATAACATCTGACTCTTTTTTGTAAGTGACCTGTGGGATGTAGATGGCGTTCCCTTCTCCTTGTTCAGTACTTGTCCCATGCTGTTGAAGAGAAGATTTGTGACATGGGCGCATGGGCGGTCATTAACATCCATGGCAATAGCTTCTTTAGTTAGCTTTGTAAGCAGGCTTTTCGGTTGTCTCTCTTCTTGGCATGAGTAAATCGGGGAGAGAATATGCTGTACTGTATATTTGAGTGTCACTGTTGACTACAAAGGTTGCATTTTTTACCTACGATGTCGCCAAGACGAGCCGAGCGGAGCACCTAACCTAACCTACACTAACGGTCACCAAGCCTAGCCGTTTATATCCTCAGCGGTACTTACTACCGCCGAGATGTAAGCAGCATAATCGCGACAGTCGATTGGAGAAGATCACCGATAAAACAATACGTTTGATTCAAGCATAAGAGCCTTCGGGATATATCCATTTTACCGTATACTTAGATCAAGTATCATATGCTTGAATCAAGCCTACTGTACGTTTGATTCAATCACACGTTTTACCTAAGCATGCGTTTGCTTGAGTCAAACGTACAGTGTTCTTGATTCAAGCATATTAACTTAATATAAGCCTAGGAAAATTCATTATATCCACAAGGCTCTTATACTTGAATCAAATATACAGTTTTTTTGTCAGGCGAACCTAGGCACAAGGCACATGACCAACCTTTATTTATGTTAATGGACGTGATCCTCTAGATGTAACCATAAATGGAATCAAGTTAGAACCCAAGACTTACAATACAGTCTTTAATATTTGTAGCGCACATAGTTTTTCGATATGTTTTTAGCCGAATCAGTATAGCCTTATGACTGGAGAGCTGTCGTCGAGCCGTTACGTTTAATATGGCTATTACTCTATCTCGCAAACTATTAAAAACACGAGTTTACCCGCACCCAAAGATATACAGTATGTTCTTGTATCAAGCATAGAAATATTATTACCAAATTCATAGAAAAAATTTCTTGCTTCAAGAAAACTTTCTTAAATTTAGCATTTTTAGCTCAACGTACAGTTTTAAGCGTAAATTATTCGTGGTTTGAGAATAAATATTTTTGATTTAGGAAAAAATATTCTTCGTTCAAGAATAAATGCTCGTGCTCAAAGAATAAGAAAAGCGAAAGTGGACAAAGTGTTAATATCATCCTACCCAAACCAGATAGGCGGACCACCCAAAGCAGGAGTATGTCACTGGACGCATAAAGAGATCCGCCATACGAAAATTTCGTCCCTAAACCGTTTGCGCTTGTTAGCAATACTGTTTTTTTTTACATGTAACGACAAGGTAACCAGGCTTATTTAAACAAGCTCCACGCAAAATAGCGTCTGCTTGCATCATACACTGTGCATATAGCCAGCCTTGGGACTTGTTGCACGCTGACTCAACTATATCTGATGTGAATTTTATATGCTAGATACATTGGTCGCAGCTAGTCATGTGATAATATGTTATCATGGATAATGCGAATGAATGGAGAACAAGATTGCCACTTGTATTTTGTTATAACCGTTTGCAAGCGCGTGATCCCATATACACAAATGAAATGTCTCGTCTAGATCAAGATGAGCGGAGCGTTTTGGGACTTTGTAAATGGACGACTCACGTTGGTCTTTGCCGTACATGGCGTTATATTGTAATGCCTATTCCTCCATTCCTCGAAAAAAGAAAAAAAAAGATTTTACCCTTTTATCAAAGAGAGTGTCTATTGACCCGACTGCCCCATATAAAACGTATTAGGTTGGGTTCCATGCGTTCAAGTCACCTCCCATTTGAAATGCATTAGGTTGGTTACGTGCGTTCAAGTATGCATGTCGAGTCAATAGCAACAACCCTTATTAAATTTGTAGATCTAACGACCCACAACCGTGTAGGTTGGATCAGATCACGTGCATTGCTTCGCTATCACTCACAGTAAAAACCAACCCTTGTTTTAGGTATTCCCACACTTGTCTCGGGTATGAAGGTGAAACAGAAAAAGAGCGTAATGTTGAAGATAAACATAGCAACAACCATATCAATGAAAAGGTCTCGTCGAGAGCTCTCCATTGATATGGTTATTCATGAAGGTATCTTTAAAAATAACCAAATTACGTTCCTCTCCTGTTTTACCTTCATACCTAAAACACGGGTTACTTCATACCTAAAACACGGGTGCTGCTGCTGCTTAGGAGTAAGCGTCCGTAGGGTTGGCGGCGATTGGTTAGGAGCTCCGTTGTCTTACTGCCCTTGCTCGACTCGGCGGCGAAGGATAAAGTTAAATTGGTAGAAAATGCAACTTTAAAAACTTAGATAATATTTTAGGTCCTCCTTACTCTTCTCAATGTCGCACAGACCGTCCATTCACGCAGTTTTTCGCAACTCTGCGTTGGTAGTTCTTATGTAACTCTGAATACTACTTCTCGGCATGGTGTTGAATTTCAATGACTTTTTAGGCACTAGACGCTCGTTGTTTTGGTAAAGAACGTATCTGTGCTATTGGACTGATCTCGTGGCACATCTTACTGCTTGAGATCAAAAAATTTCCCATTTACGCCAACAGGATTCGGGTATTCCCACCACTCTTATCCAACTAGAACTGCGTCCGGCAATGGACGAATCCGTAAGGGCTCCCACACTGTAATTTTTTAAGGTAGCATTTTCAACCTTTCAGTTTAAATTTGGAGCTACTGTCCGTCGTCAAGCGGAGCGATAGCGAAGCGAGGCACAAGGCACCTAACCTAACTTAACCTAGGGTTACCCAACTAAACGGTCGCCAAGCCTGATGCCGCTTACTTCTCGGCGCCCGCTCAGGGGCGCCGAG
>Ga0058701_10001792_pt1 | contig 15643 bp, 9 predicted proteins | sample AgamicOrMae_FD_97039 | JGI IMG/M metagenome (GOLD analysis project Ga0058701, IMG submission 97039) | Agave microbial communities from Guanajuato, Mexico - Or.Ma.e | ecosystem: Host-associated > Plants > Phyllosphere > Phylloplane/Leaf | place: Guanajuato, Mexico | collected 2012-06-04
AGTAAGCGGCATCAGGCTTGGCGACAGCCGAGCGGAGCGAGGCACAAGGCACTATATTTAAACTTGGTATACCGCAAGAGGCTTGCTTATGATATAGGTTGGGCTTGGTTGGATGCCTTTTGCCTCGTTCCGCTATCTCTCCGCTCGGCTTGACGACGGAGGATAGCACCAAATTTAAACCAAAAGGTTGAAAATGCTACCTTAAAAAATTACAGTGTACGTAGTCCTAACCTCGTTTCATGTAGGAAGGAGATAACGTTATACCACGAATGAATTACAGTAGTTTTCAAGATATAACAACAGCTAAATCGATGGGAAGCCCTCATCAAGCCCTTCCTATTGGGGCAACCAGCGTTGCCAGATTTCGCAACTTTGCCGGATTTTAACACAATTAAATTCTTAACCATGAGAGATAACCGAGTGATTAACCCTACCATTGGATTGCTAAGCTCGAGAGCGATCCAAAACGTATCCAACATACTAGGTTACCTTTAATGGTTTTCGAGTAAAACGATGTTAAAAGTTTGCAAAATCGCGAAATCTGGCAACGCTGGAGGCACCTATTTATGGATGTATTTCAAAAAGAAGCCAAAATACGCCTTAAAGAAGTTTAATCTACATATCCCTTACACACAAATTAGCGCCTAAAAATGGTCAGATATTTCTTCATCAGTTCACTTATCTAAAAGTACCTGTCGAGGACAAAAGGACCTGACCCAGCACAAGGAAAGGGCTATTCCCTTCACACGGAGTACAGTTCGTCCACGACCGCACCCGGGGTGTGGCCTACCTGAAAATATTCCTTTGGAGTGACTGATACGAAGGTGTGTGCGGTTGAGAGACTGACTCATGCTGGCGCTGCAAGGCCACGGCTGCCACAGCTGCAGCGGCAGACGCGGTGCTAGCAGCATGGCCAGGCGCTGCATAGGTGGCAGGCTGAGCCAGGGCGTTGCCGACGCGATCCAGTATCCTCTGGAGCTTGGACAACTCGGTTGATCGGGATCCTGACACCTTACTCACGCACTCAGAGAGAAGGGAATGCAGGATACTTAATTGGCGGCCTAGATCAATGTAGCCGTCGAATTCCGGAAGTTGGTTATGCGAAGGGTTGTCCTTTGGCGCGGGACTCTGCAACACGAGACCGCAACTTGGAAACTACGTTCTGCGCGATTTTTCAAACGATTCGGCAATTCACGACTTACAGAAATTAGATATAGGAAGTTGTTCATTGCTGAAGCTTCTCTTTCCAAGAAATCGTTCATAAATTCCATGAAGTTTTCTTTTCCTTGAAACCGGGTGAAGTTTGCTAACGTCTGTAGAGTTTTTGCCACGAGAGTCAGATTTCTTGCACCTTTCTCGTTTGGGTATTCTGGAAAACAAGAGAAAAATCGACTCAGGTCTCGATGCCCCAGGTTTGTATACTGTTATGCATGGCGACTTTGAATATACACTTTTTGAGGTAAACACAGAGTGTCGATTCCTTTCCAAAAAGGGGTCGAAAATGCCCAGAGCACACGACTTAAGACTCTTAAAATGGATTCCACACCAAAAAGCGCTCATAGTGCGAAAAACACGACAGCTTTCAGCCGTTACAATATTTTTTAAATCTCTAACTTTGTCCTTTGTCGTAAAACTGTATTCCAGTTATTGTGATGAGGCTAGTTTGGCGTCTCTTCAACAGAATAGTTTTTTTTCTTTTTTTTAATTGTAAAAAAATTATGAATTGAGTTGAAAATTTACAAAATCATGATGTTTCTCGGGCAGAACATTCACACACGGTACCTATCTTCAAAGACAGAACACTAAAGATAAACAAGAATTTTAAACAAGGACTTCCAATAAAACAAAAGCAGACAGCATACAATCCATTACCGCTCAGCGGTTCTACTTGGAATTAGCCCATTTCTGCCCAGTGTACCCCTTTTCATCCTTCGAAAATATTTCACTTCTTTTTTGCCAAAAAGTTTAGAATATTGATGAGCACACGCACGCTTTGTAACTGTACATGAAAATTTCGATTCGTTCAAAACACCTGTATTAAGAGCTAGAGAGGCAAGTTTTATTTCCAAACACAGATTTCGAGAGCGTCTCCTAGGCAGTAAAGGGTTACCCTGAATTGGGTCAGGGGATTTTTTTATTGCATCAACATGATAGGCTCTTCTGTCTTTTCCCAACAAGATAGACGTTTCTTAAAGCCCTTTTAAAGCCATTAAACTTCAAATTTGGTCTGTCTTAAAAATCCGGTACCTTTTAATACATTTTATGCCCAAATAAATTTACAAATAAAAATACGACCGTAAATAAATAACTAAGTTTTAAGGGCAAATTTGAGTTTTTTTTCCTTGAGCAGTGAAGGTAAACGTTTAAGAAATTCAGTTTACAAGAGAAGAAACTTACCATGAGTGATGTTAAACAGACTGGGAGACAATATGGCGGGGCACAAGAATCGGAGGAACAGCGACGCAGAAATGAGGTGTTGGCCTACTTCGCTCCTTCCTGCTGCCTCGAGCCTCTGTCTGAACATGTGGAAACATTCTCGGAGTTCAGGCGGAAATACTGAGTGGCTATCGAGAATCTTGGTCCATGCCATCTCAACAGCGGCCCTCAGATTCTGCTGCTGCCGATGAAGTGCTGATACCGACGATACTTTCAGAGGATCCACTTCGCAATCGTGGCCCGCAACAAGAACAGTCGCCACCAATTCACCCAGAGTATCTTGAAGATACCGATCGCCTGTTAGCTTCAGGTACGCTTCCATTGATTTGGTTGCTAAGGAGTTGCCTCGGAACGTAAGCCGAGAATCGTCTGGCGACGAAAAAAAAAAGAAGAAAAACAGAAACATATTAAACCACGTACAGTACAAAAAGTATCGGATCGCGGTGTGGTAAAGCGTGAGAGCTCATGTAAAAAATTGGATCCTGTTCATGTTTAGAACCTCCGCTTAAATCTCCGTTTAAGTTTTAATCGTCAAAGCCTGATCCAAAATACTTGGGTTATTCAACGCCATATTATTTCATTACTCTTCGTCAGACACATTCGACATAGTTTCCGAATCGTGGAAAGATTACTCACCAACTCTATCAATATCCATCATGACAATATCAGCCAAAAACTGTTTGGCTAGGCCCTCCCTTTGCATGACGTGGACCAGTGCTGTGGCGATGTCCTCCTTCGCTTTGACGCCGATGACGGGCTCCAGAATCTCGCAGAGAGGCCTGTACTCCTGCTTGAGGTACTGGACGAACTCTTGATAGACTTGCACCGGAAGGATTTCGACTGACTGGAAGCGGCATTTGACCCTGAGAGCCGGTGGATCTTTGGTGATCGCCTTCTCAGAAAGCACTGGGTACCACTTTTCCGTTAGGTAACGCGAAGTCACTTCGTCAACTGGTATGCTCACGCTCCCTGCAAAGTAAAAATGCCAAAATACTTTAGGTTTCCGCACTTTCTTTTCCGCCTATCTTCGATTTAGGTCAACGTTCTCCCGTTTTACTTCCATGTTCGTACAAGGAAAGGACGTATTGGAAAAAAAATCGAAGATGAGCAAAGCATATTTCCGGGTTCTACTGACACTGACACTCCAAGAAAACTGATTTTTAGCTTGACGTGTATGTGTCTATGCGAAAAAGTTAATCAGTTGATATCTTACGAACAAGTTGACCGATTTGAATAAAAATTTCGTATATGTTGCAATCAGCCTCGAATCGATAACCTCCCTTAGCGAGGATAGTGGGACCTACATTTCCCCATAATTTGGAAAGGGAAGGAGATTTCTGCAATTCTTTGAACCCTATTATCTCAAAAACCATTCAAGATACCAACAAAAAAAAGGTCTCGTCGATGTAAAACTCAAGACCAACAAAGTCAATAGAAACCGTTTTCCCGATATCTCAGTTTTTGAGATATCTTAAAAAAAAACAGTTTTTTGTTTGCTCCCCCTTTTCTTTCAATTGTCAGGGGCATGGATTTTGAAAAACATCTTGACTTTGGTCGAAATACGTTAAAAAAAATTGTTCTGATTGAGAATCACGGACAGCTCAATCGGGGAAACATTTCTCCAACATTTGGGGAGGGGGTGATTTTTGAGAATTTTCGAACCCCTTTAACTTAAAAATGGTTGGAGATATTAAAATTAAAATGTGCCCAGCAAGTATGTTAATGTACATATTAAGACCTATAGTTTTGAAAGTACCTTTTTTCGATATCTTTAACGGATTTTGAGAATTTTTTTCCTACTAAAAGATATTCTTGCCTCGCTCAATCCTTGACAAAGAATACGGAAGAAACGAAGTTTGTGCTTCGTCCACGTTTGTAAATCAAACTACATGAGGTTGCCACATAATAATCTTGGATTTTCTACTCCCAAACAAGATGATTGACATTTCAAGATCACTGCCAGGTTCTTTCTTTTGAAAATCAATGTCAGTAGGAGGAAGATGCTGTGAAGTTTGGTACTTAATGTGTGGCTGTTAGACAACAACGTCAGTCATACTGATTTTTTTCAACTCAAGTCAGATCGAAGATAGTGGATAGTCCCAAGCTCTTTTGTTCAAACAGTCAAAGGGAAGGAAGGGAAAGGAGGATGAAATTTATTAATACGTTGGCAGGGGATACGATAAGGGTCAGGCATATTGGATTCTTTAGTATAGTGGACCCAAGACAGTCGATATTTCTATCACTGCCGGTTTGAGTTGTAAGCGCAATCGGAACTTACCGACAAGAACATGCCTATCTCGTTTCTTTTTTCGGTCCGCTTCCCGATAAAGGTTTACGTTGATGACGTTGACCGGTGGCAGATTATGAAACTCGAAGTGCTCGCCCCAGAAACACATATCGATTTTCTGTTTCGACGAAGTCCGCGCATACAGCGTCTTGTCCAGGCACAGCTCCCCGAAATACCTAAAACATCATTGTTTACAGAGATTAAGCACGTTCTTGCTCCGCCAAATAGGCGCGGCACCGTGGCCCGTTCCTTCCAGCCCGACAGGCAGCGCCCTCCCAACAAACAGCTGCCCTACCATTCGTCGTACCAACGAGTAAGCGTACTGTACAGTGATGTCCATGAGTGATGAGCTAAACAAAATCTAGTGACCTTTTTTTGTAAACCACTGTGTTCGTAGCATTGCCTAGGGAGGGCAGAGGGGGGGGGGTGGAGGCAAGAGGAGGTGCTCGCGCCTTTCCCCTGGAACCTTCCCCGACCCACCCCACGCGCTGCTGCCAACACACATTAGTTTACAAAAAAAGTCACTAGATTTTGTTTGGCTCATCACTTATGGACATCACTGTACATCCAAGGAGCTAACCGTTTGATCATCCGCACTTCCAAACCGATTTATGCGGAAGTGGGCAAACCACCTAGAATTGTTCTCTCAAATATATTAACGATCTGTTTTTTCTTTTTTTCTTTTTACTTCATTATTAGCTTATTAGCTTGCATACAACCTAAGAATTCCCGTACCACACAAAAGCTGAAATACAATCCCAACACACATTTGCGCTTGATCCGGAAAAAAGTACAATCATCATTAAAAGATTGGTATGGTCATTAGGAAATACGCATGGACCAGGATTTAGTATTGCACCAAATCACATTTTCTTTAAAGCTCATCTGACGAAACGTCCGACCTTTAACATTTAGTTCCTGAAATTGGCGTTTTCCACGACGTCGGCGGTCACGGAAACGGTGTCCAGATCAGCCTGACGAAAGTACTCATCCTCGATCTAACAAGGGAACATCTTGGACCATAGAATTTCAGATCTCGTTGAAAATTTGCAGATGCATTCGGAACGCTTGGAAATATGCAACGACTTAAGAATAAGGTGCGGATATTCACAAGCGCCCCTGCTACAGAGCGATAAAGTTAAACCTTTCTCTCCCCCTTCACCTGTAAAGATGCAATCACATGGTGAAGGGGGAGTGGATGTGCCAAATTTAATGCAATGTAGAACGGGTGCTAGTGAACCTCCGCACCTGAATTCAAGTTCTAGCATAATTTTAAGCCTTTCAGATATTCCCTTGTAAGACCAAAGTGGATAAAAAGAAAAAAAATACGGCAATATTACTTTTTGCACTTGGGGTTTAATTAAAAGCAGTTTACTGCGCATTTTTACTTCCATGTCGATCTCATAGATGGGTTGGCATTGTGCAAAAGATCAAGTTTGAGATAGGATCGGATTTGGGATGTACAGTAAAACCCTCGAAACGTCGAGAAAAGTGGTTTTGGACAATCCGTTTGTATGTCTGTCTGTCTTGCTGAAGCTTTTTCCGCGAACTCTCACAGGCGTGAGGGTAAACCGATCGAGTTGAAACTTCAGGGGCATGTTCGGTTATATGGGGCATTGCGTCTTATCAATTTTTGTGGCGATTCGTCAATCCGTTTACAAGATAATCCAGTAAACAGGTTTGGCTATGGCGTGCAAAAACTTGAGTAAATATTACAAGATCGTTATGAAATTTTTAGGGTACCGTCTCTTATGAGGTCTCGAGCACTATTGATTTTGGACCCAAACGGTCAATCCGTTTAGCGGTACACGGGCCGAAAGTGGGACAGTGCGAATGAGATTGCGATGGTGTGTGTAAGTAGGACCGACATTTGTAGGTGTTACCGCTACGTCTTATTCAATAACTTGGTGCTTGCTGTTCCCAATATGGGACAGATGTCCTGAAGTGGGAATTTCCCGAATGTCATGTTCTTATAGTTGCGCGGTTGTTTCTTCATTCTTGTATACTTAAAAAGTAACTCAATCAAAAAATCGGAAGCGAATGTCGCTGAGGTCGGACCCGGGCCAAAAATGGTACAAAACGAATTTGATTGCTCGCTTGTGATTCTGTGCTTTTTAATTTTTTTTTTCCTCTCGTGTTTTATAGCCCATACATAAAGCCAGTGGGGACATGGAAAAATTGGCCTGCTTCAGGTCCGGTTTTTGGTTTTGAAGGACTATTGCTTTTCAAAAGACATATGCACTGGATGGAAAGTAAAAGCTTTTTCGATATTGTTTACTTTATTGGGCGTTGCAGATTCAGTTTCGTTACGGTTTCGTTAATTTCGATTCGCAACTTGGAAACCTTTCGTGAATAGAAGCTAGCAGTTTCACGGATTTATGTCTATCCTTTCTTGATATCAAATTATTCCCGGACGAAAGGCGTGGGCGACTTTTCTGAAATGAGGTGTGGACAAAACAGTATTTCCCTTAAAAGAACTAAAAGCGCATCCGACTTAAAAAAAAAAAAAACAAACAAAAAAAACCTTCTCACCTCTTTTTGTTGGGCAGTCCTTTAGCCTCCAAAATCCATATCTTCAACGAGTTGTCCGTTCGCCTGATGAGTTCCTGATCCGGCTGAACTGATCGTCGCAGACTATGAACCCACTTGTCGCGCTCCCCAGCTGTACGGCACGAGAAGTACCTGGGGGTGCCCGCCGACAGGGTCACCTGGAAGCAGTGGTCGCGGCCCAGGACAGACGGGTGGAGCGGCTTGATCTCGACGGCGGAGTCGGCCAGGCCGCCACCCCCCAGGTCGAGGGTCTGCATGATGGTCTGGCCGGACAAGAGGCTCTCGTGGGACCTCGAAGTCCTGAGGCGGGGGGGCGCAATCGCTCTGCATACGAAACACTCGCTTTATTTGGCATGCCTGGCCGGCGAGAAGTCAGCCTACTGTCTACCACATCAGTTTCAAAGCTTGCATGCTCTACGTCTTGTGCTCTCCTTCCATAAGCGACCCGAGCGGAGCGAGATACAACGACACAAGGCTCTTTAGCTCAGCCGTCCCAAGTTCACAATGGCCCAGCCTGGCTCCGCTTACAGGCGGTACACTTGTATATTCTTCCAAGTAAACTTGAGAGCAACAGCTGCGTAAGGTTTGGTGTTACCGAGGAGAAGGTTAGCGAAGCGAGATACGTGGGTAGCTGTCATAAGCGCAAAAAACCACAAGCGCCAACGCCGCAAGCGCCAATCCGTAACCGCCAAACGAGAAAAATCGCAAACGCCAAAGGTCTTAACCGCAATACTAACCTTACCTAACCTAACCTAACTTAACCTAACTTACCCTAAACTAACTTAACCTAACTTGACCTAACCCAACCTATACGGACTTTGGCGTTTGCGACTTTTCACGTTTGGCGGTTACGGACTGGCGCTTGCGGCGTTGGCGTTTGTGGTTTTTGGCGCTATCGAATGCCCCCCAGATATATAACACTTCACCAAACCTTGGCTAACCTAACCTACGCGATTTTATGTCGTTAATCTTTACGATGTAATAAAAGGCCAAATCCGGTCTAACATCACAAAAAGTAAAAAAAATGTGACCTTCAGAACAAAAATCCGTGTGTTCGTGCCATTAATGCACATTACACGAAGCAACGTTATATGAAGATAACCGACGAATTAATTAGAGCAAATTGATCTTTTTGTCTTAAAAACAGTTTTCCGGACAATTTCGCTTAAATAAAACACACTTTGACTGAACTTACCCGTCCTGGTCGGAGGCCCTCTTGCGTTCCAGTTTGGTGACACTTTTGGTCCGTTTTAGAGCGTTCGACCGAAAAGAACGCTTAGAGAAGAAATTCTGCGCAGAGAAAAAGAAAAAAAATCGTGACGGTCAACAAAGGTGAGTTAGTCGAGGTTGAGGTGGGGCTCACAGCTTTTTAGCACGATTTTTATTTAGACACGGAAAGCAGCTCGCCGCACGTTTGTACAGACAGGTTTGTTTTATGAGCGCGGCGACCTGGGTAATTGGAGAAAGTTGCCTATTTGGTGGCAAAAGTTCAATGGAATTGGCAATCGAATGCCTAAGCGGAATCTATTAGCACTTTTCTCCCTCGCGTTGAAAGCTACGTCTAGTGAACTGCCTGGGAACCTTAAGGTTCCCTGCAGTTAACCTGAGAGTTCCCTGCAGTTAACCTGAGAGTTCCCTGCAGTTAACCTGAGAGTTCCCTGCAGTTAACCTGAAGGTTCCCTGCAGTTAACCTGAAGGTTCCCTGGCAGTTAACGTAAAGGAAACTGTAACTACTGTTTTGAGCCGTTGGATTTTTCCTCTTTTGTGTTCCATCTTTTTTCGCCAAAACGAGCTGAGCGAGATACAAGGCATTTAGCTCAATCTAAGTGGAACTAATCGAAGTTAACCTAAACAAAGATAACCGCCCAAACCCGAGTTAACTTGAAGTTGGTCGACAAGATGCCGCGCTTAATTCTGGTAGGAAGAGCCTGACGCCGAGAAGTAAGCGGCAGTAATCTTCAAAATTTCCGCAGTACCTCACGTTGAGATCTGCCAGGGAATCTAGAGGTGTGGAGCGGGGAGAGAAAGGCCGGCCGCGGCCGTCTTGACGCAAGGCTCGGCGCAAAGGCATCTAATTCATTGTAGTCTCTCTCAGTTGCGATATACTATGGGACGCGTGGCCTAGAGCACGAGATGGTTTCAGAGGAAAAAAATAAAATAAAAAAATCGGGCGTGCCCGCCCGATGTGTGCGGGTACTTCTTAAGGCGAGCCTGAAGGGTCATGTCAATATAAATTAATAAAATTGATCTCTTGGTTTTCTTTTTATTAAAGTGCGTCTGGACCGCTATTCAAAAAGAGGGTCACCGATCTATTTTTGAAAAAAAAAATGGTCCGGTAGAGTTTTAAGCATGGTCTCATGGCGCAACAAAATTTCGACTTCTGGTAAGTTTTTTTTTTTTTAAATTTTTTAATGGGCTGATTTAACTTTCCTCTTTCAAATATTAGATATCCGTAGGTCTTGTTTAAGTAAAACGATGAAAATGAAAAAAAAAAATGGCTCTCCGCGGAAAGAACAGAAAATCTGAAACGGTATGCTTCAATTTTGCTAAGATTCTGCCTAATTTAGCGCACATAAGCGCAGCGTAATAGCTTTCTTGGATGGATTTGGAGTAACCAAACCAATATGAAATCACAGCGATTTGACTTACAAAGTTAAAAAAGATGAAAATATAGATCTTGTTTAACACTCACAAAAAATTATGTGGGAATCAGAGCAACTTTTTTTTTTCCCCGTCCCGCGGATCGGGAAGTCCGCGCTTGGGCATCCTTAAGCTTAAGATGATTGCGAACTTTTTAAAGAATGGAAATTTTTGAAATTGCCCGAAAAAACAACCACGTATTCTTAAATGCTTTTCAGTCTAACTAAACAAAGTTGACACTTCGGTTAAAAGCCAGCCTTATTGATACTCTCAAGATTGATTCAAAATAACGTCGCAGTAAGCACAAAAAAGCACAATAATAAAAGCAGGCTTTGAACCCGAGAAAGTTTATTAGTAGACAAAACAGTATGGTGTAGTCTGCAACTCTGGTTAATCCATCATTTTTTTTGATAATTCAAAATGACGAAGACTAACACGATTTATTGCCGCCTAGTCATCATTAAGGGACGATTGCACGTCGATAGCATATATTGAACGTTCATTTTCGACCAGTATCTTCGGAGCGATGACAGGATACTATACAATACACCGTACAGTGGGCCACAAAAGTCATGACCCTTGCTCCCATAAGAAATACATGGAAGCAGGGGTCCTGACTTTTGTGGCCCTCTGTACATACATATAAACGGACTCGGCCGAAACTATAAAGCCCTTCTCCGAAAGGAGGCGGGCTTAAAAAGTTTGAGAATACTCACGACTATCCTGGAGGGCGTGAGCTCGAGGCCGCGGGTCCCCAAGACGGGCGTCGCAGGGGCGCTGCCCCTTCTGCACGCTTTCTCGTACGAAGTATCTGCAACACAAATATAAAGGGTCCATGTTAGTCGGAAAGGAAAGGGAACAAACAGACTCGCAAAAATAAAACTGCGACAGCAAAACGTTCGGCACATCTCCGAGCAATAATTGAATCGAATCAGTTCCATCGCAAATTGCGATCGCAATCACGGAATACAATATTGGGGAGATGAAAACGAACGTCAACGGCCAATATATTTTGAACAGGAGTTTGCGTGTGAATAGTCACTTTGATATAAATATACACTGACCTCATATACGGGCGTATCGGATTATTTAAATCCGTGAAATACCTTAAAACACGATAATTTTCGGCTGTTTTTTAAAAATAAATTTAGCTTTTTTACGCGATACATTAAAAAAAATGCAATATTATTCCTGAATTATGTTTGCAAAATCGTCTGAGATAATTCCCCCCCCCCCGTGGGCTACGCCACTGATAGAGAACTTTTCGAGAGCGTGGTGTGCTTATAAACAAACCAAGTAGTACAGATTAATCTTTGATCTCCGAACCAAAGCAGCGGATAAATTATGCCACAAAGAAGATTTTAAGGATTGCGCAAGCTTTGTTTTATTTCCTTCAAGTATTAATTCTATAAGAGCTTCCGATTTTGAAAGAAATCTGCTCGATTTGAAGATCCGAGGTGAGCAAGCAGACAACATCAGGACATCAAACTTTACGAGGTATCGTCGGTGGCTAACCTCGGATTTTCCAGCTGAGATATCTCTCAAAATTGGAAGTTTTTAGAGACATATTACCCAAAGGTAATTGGAAGAAACTTGCACAGTTTTCCAGACCTCCTACAAGGCGTAATTAGGCGGCTGCTTTTATTTAAAGATCAAAAGTCGGTTTGTTCATGGTTTGTTTACATACGCACACCACGCTCTTTAAATGGCTCTCCACTTCAGATCTCTATTATTTTTCAAGAGGTCAACGTCCTTTCCCGAGTGTTTTTTTTTTTCTAGAGGGCTGAGGAACGGCTTGAACTCGCGCGGAATCCGCTGCAAGTAGCAGATACAGGAGTTTTTGTCATACAATATCGAAGTAGAAAGTAAAAACCGCCCAAGGCTCTCCTGTCCCTACGCTGCGCCTTTCCGATCGTGCAACACGCGATCTGCTGTTGCATTGTCATCTTGTCGTGACGTCATTTGTCCGAAAAGCGATTCGTTTTCTGATTCGTGATCAAGCCGCTAGGTGGCGCTACGGTTGCGTTATTTTGTGTCAAGTTGGCGCGGGCGCCGCCGAGCAAGTCCGGGATCCGGGGCGGAGGTGGGTAGGTACCTGCTAGTGAAAGTCGGGTGTGCGACGACTCAAGATGCGATCTACACAGCACAAGTACTACCAATACCCACAGCCAGCATTGAGAGAAAACCTCGAATCAGGCCATTAAAATACAGTAAGCAAAGATTAACTGGGAATTAAGTCAGTGTGTTAACACACTCGAGGCAATATTTCCCCAAAATTAGGGGAGGGGGTGTTTTTTTAGATATTTCGGCTGTATCTCAGCAAATGGTTGGAGATATGAAAACGAACATGAAAGTATTAGGTCGTCTTCGGCCCCATTTTTTTGGGGGGTTAGAGTAACATAGAGTAACGTTGCAAGAGGGCGCTAGAGTGAGTTTCCTAGAAACTGTACGTACGCGACGGGTCCAGAAAGTTGCCAGATGAGCTCTGGCCTACACTGCAAAAACCGTGTATTTTTGTCAAGAAAAGACACAATTAAGAGGCAAAAATCTAGGCTTAGCTAACTTAGAGATTTTTCAAAGACCACCCAAGAGGGCAAAATCTAAGTTGGTCACAGAATTTACAATTTTCCAGACAAAGCAACGCGCAGCGACTGCGGTGAACAAAGAACCGTTACAAGGCGCTCCACTCCTCGTCGTTTCACGTTCTAAGGAAATCGTTTTTAGGTTGATTTTTTTCCCTCCGGGAAAATTTCCCCGCGTTTTGGAATGTTAGTTATTATCGATGAAAAGACACGGACCCACAAATATCAAATTCTACCGAAAGTTTAACAGCCTCATTAACGAATAACCTTTGAAAAATGTTGGCTTTTACTTTTCATGTCCTCTAGTGAGATCAGTCGTGAGCCGCCCAGGAAATTTTTTAAAAGAATTGCTAAGCCAGAACAACTTACATAACGAGTTTTTCTTGGGGAGAATAACGTTCTCTCCGCATCTTTGAGCCATGTGCATACATTTTAGAAGATTATAACAAAAAGTAAATAATCCTGCGCACTCTTAAAATTTGAAGGGGTAAAAAAATAAAATATTAATGAAAAAAATAAATAGATTTAATAAAAATAAACGGAATTATTGCAAAATAAAATTTCCTGTAGTTATTAAAATAAAAAGAAAATAAAAAAAGATTTAAACGCCATATTTAAAAAAAAGTGTCTAGAAGAATCAGCAAAAAAGTCAACCACAAATTTTTATCCCTTCGTAAATCGTTCCATCACGAGTGCTAAAATTTTTTTCCCTTTGCTCAAGAAAGTTTTTAAAAAGATCTCTATGACAATTATGGACTAAAACTAACAGCGTTTTATTAAGATTAAGATGGGGAACATCGTTACGTGAACACGAGGAAATCGCTAAAATAAAAGCGACGAAAGTTCCCGCTTCCTGCTCTTGGTAAAAAAAAAAAAATACAGAATTAATAAATTACTCTGCGGTAGGACGTTCCCTTTCCATGAGAAAAAAATCAGATAAAGTTGCTACGCAACTTAAGGCACGAGGCGATTTGATTGGTTTAATTTCATTCGAGATTGGTTTCGGTTAAGCATTGGCTGAAGTTTGAAATGGTATGTAGATTCGCATTCGTCGAGACTAGGATGGGCCTCGGAATGGGTCAAAAACCTCTAAAAATTTACAAGGGTTAAACGGTATTTACAGAAAAAAATCGACTTAACATGTGGCACATTTTCTTAGAAGGTAAAAAAAAAATCACTTTGTCACTGTTTAAACAATTTTTTGTTACCGTATTGATTTTAAACAATTTTTAACTGATCGAGTCTAATGTTGGTAACCGGAAAATTTTGGTGACAGGACATGTGGTTATGAATAGGCCTAATGTAAGTAAAACTAGATTACGAAATTGAAGTAAAACTGAACTTGGATGAAAATGGTACCAAAAAAATTCGGGTTAATCATCTCTTCGGTAAAGTGCACTCTTTTCTTTACAGTCCGATTTTCTTGATTTTTTAACGCAATCATCCGGAGACCATGCCGATTTCAAAAATAATTTCATGTCTCCTACGTCAGCCTAAAATCAATGTACATTCTTTGTTAAAAATTTGCTAATTGAAAGAAGCTCTGCCATAAGAGAACGCGTTTCGTAGATTTAAAAAAAAACAAAAAAAAAACGGAGTCAAGACCGAACGCAAGAGGCTACTCGGCTGCGCCTCGTGCCTAAGATGGATAAGCAATTACTGCCAGAGGTTGCTTTTTTCAACTTCTTTGTGGTCTTAGAGCCGCAATAAATTTTATAGTTATGTCTTATAATGCGCTGCAGCGAATTTGAAATTTTTGCTGGATGATGGATTTCAAAATCGATTGGGACATTATTCCCCCCCCCCCTTCTTACAGAGAAAAACTTGCATCTCCAGTCTGGCAGAGAAGTCAGTCTTTGAGAGTATCATCGAAATGTATATTGATATGCCGACATTGGGCGAGTACAAATATTAACATGTCGTGATTCCGAAAACGGCAAAACTTTACTGCCTAGAAATCCACCGGTGAAGTGCGGCTTTCGAGAATAACCTGGTGACCTGCAAGTACGGGTGAAGGGTTCGAGGTGAGCGACCGACGGTTCCAGCCGAGTCAGGCTTTTGCCGAGCCGAGTTCAAATATCAAAAGTCGCGTCTTGTCGGTTAATCGCAAACCAGGTCAAACAGCACGCCGATTTAGAGATTAAAACCTTTACTAAAAGAGTTCTGAAACTATAAATTATCAAAGCGCTAAGGGTCTTGGCTTTAAAAATGTTGAGACGAGATAGATATATCGCGGAATCCTGGATAAATCTTTGCATAAGAGAGTGCATCGTCTTTAAATCTCCACCATGGGAAATGCTCGGCGATGATAATTACGAAGACCAAAACGTAAAATCTGTCAGATTGGGATACCAATAAACTTTCTTAAGAGTTTTACAGCTAATGTGTGCCAATTATCAACGACAGATCCTTGAAAATTCACGAACCAGTAACATTCCACGCTGAAATTTCGCAACTTTTGAGTACCTAAGTTGATAAGTAATTTTGTGCAAAAAAATAATTGTAATCAAATTTTATTACGCGAATTTGGAAGAATACAGAAAATTTCTACAACGCAAAGGTCTATTTGAATTTTTCTGAGACGATTTCCCATACCGTCATTAACATTATCAAAGTCCCTAATTTTAAATTTTCCGTATGAAAAAAAAAGGGGCGAAAAGTCAAGGGCCACTTTCACTAAAAAGTTCTTAAATCCTCTGTAAGTTACCGTTAACAAAGGATTGAAATACTCAAACGCTAATATGATAAATAAATATTTATTTCTTGATTGGCATACGTGAACGAACATAGATTGATTTGTTCATATGGGATACGTTCTAAGCACTTGGTGAAAACAACGAACAAACTTGATAAACATAAAGTGAAAACACGAGGTGAGGACATTCGCCATCTTGATCAGCCTTAGTGAGTGAAGGTATTCGTTAATCGACCGAGGCTCGTGAATTACATTAATCCTCTAGAACTAGTCACGATGGCAACTGTCCTCACTTCGCCTTTTCACTTAAGCCTGCGCGAATATTCGGTTATTCAGAAAAAAACAGTATCTTAAAGTCGTTTAAGAAAAATATTGGACATAAACCTCTAAACACAGTGCATTTTTAAGAGACAAATGAGTCGAATCAGCAGTGGCGACAATTTCGAAAAATTG
>Ga0058701_10001793_pt1 | contig 15641 bp, 7 predicted proteins | sample AgamicOrMae_FD_97039 | JGI IMG/M metagenome (GOLD analysis project Ga0058701, IMG submission 97039) | Agave microbial communities from Guanajuato, Mexico - Or.Ma.e | ecosystem: Host-associated > Plants > Phyllosphere > Phylloplane/Leaf | place: Guanajuato, Mexico | collected 2012-06-04
ATAAAAACGCCGGTTGCTTCATAATTTGACTAAATGCTCCAAAAAAACGAATGTAAAATGCGATTTGCCGTACGAGCTAAGTAAGCTTTCACGTCGGAACCCCGCCTTCTTCCCGTATGAACATTTAAAATTATATAGTATTAATAGCTCTGTTAAAAGGTTATACTTGCGTCACATCAAACGAAAAGGCTTGCAAAGAGAGCTCCTCACTGATCTGTACAGCTATTCAAGAGTTCATGGCAAAAACTAATCTTTTTAGGTAACCAACGGCATGTTTTCGACATGAAGATTATATTGGTTGACAAAGACTGTATTTTCGAATATGGTTCTTATAGTGATCTTATATATTATCTGACCTTTCCGATGATGTGTGACTAATATCCACGTATATAGCATATTTTTTGATATTCTATGCTGAAACCCTTCAGGTATTTGGTTCAAATTAGGTCAAGTTTCTCTTGATATCCGTTTAATATACCTCTTATACACGGCTGATATCCTTGACATCCTGATATCCGGGATATAGATATCCAGCAAGATTACCCCTTGCAATGTCTATTTTCTTTCCAATATTAATTTTTTGCTTTCCTAAAGGAAAACTGTATTCGTTTGACTGAGACTTCAAAAAGTAACTAAGGAGAACAGAAGCGATGGTCCGATAGGGATAGTAGACCCATATCAATTTAAAAACAATATCCGAGACCATTGATAGGTCCCTATAACGAGTTAAGCCTTTGGCCTAGTGCTGCCACCTTACGGATGAAGGGTAAATCGGCGGCGCAAGGTATCAGGCCGCAACGCCTCTACGGGCGACATCCAGCGGCGACGCCAGAAACTACTTAGAGACTCAAATTGCGCGGGAGTTTTTAACAGCCCACGCGCTCTCTTGCAGTGAAATGAAAAACACATGATTTATTTTCGACAGGTTCTAATGGAATAAACAGATCTTATCCAAATAAATAGAACCACCCAATGCATATTAAGGGTCGGATTTTTAAACGTTAATTGCCCAGAACGAAATTCAATTTAAAGATTAAATTCAATATTTTTAAAACCCTTACATCAATATCTGAAAGTCGGTACAATTATTGAATATTAAGAATAAAGTAAATATGACATTATATAAGAGTCTCATTCACAAGTCAGCCTAAAATTAAAACTCGTTCCACGTACGCCACTATTTTTTTTAAATAAAAATACCGATGGGGTTGATTATACCAGTTTTTAAAAAATATTTTGACATTTAGAGCGAGTTGATACCGTACCTTAAGGAATTTCATACTAGAGCGATCGTTTCACAGAGAAGGACTGTGCCACCCACCAGGAAAGGGACTAGAAAAAGATACTGATGATTGAAACGTCATGGATCATCGCACCGTTTCATTTTGACATAGAGACATTTTATGTTCTCCAGACTCATTGCGTTCTGCGGGACAAGTCGCGGACGTACTGTCAACAATGGAGTCTAAATGAAAACGTTCACGGTGAAACGAAATAAATCGGCAAAAAAGGGGGGACAGCAACAATTTCATTAGCTGCACGGTTTATGGGAAGTTTATTGCTTGAGGCGTCTGCAATGTGGTACCGGTGTCTCTTCAGGAGAGGGTTCGAAACCTGCACTTTCAGTTTGACAGTTTGCGTTCTCTACCTGCCCTATTTTACCTTCCGTTGTCCGATTGAACGGAGCTAACCTCGAACAGAAGTGCAAACAACTTATCAAGCCCCAAAAGATGCAGTTCTTTCATTTCCGTATTTTAATTAATATTACAGACTTATTCAGGGTGGAGTTCGAGATAAAGCGGGAGTACTTTTGAAAATATTCTGATCAGTCTGATGACAAAGTCTGAGAGCTTTTTTAGGCGAACGTTTTTCAAGCCGCTCAGATTGTCAGAGTAAAACTTATGTGCTTCTTTAGTAAAAGCTTCCTTTTTTTCTCCTTCAATACTTAAAATCAGTCAATGCAAAATTTATAGTACACATGTTCCACTAGGTACGAAGTCTCCTTTTTTTATTTTTTTTTAATGAAATGTTTTAGACGTCGGTGGGTGACATAGGTTGACATAGGCGCACAGACGCGAGATGGGATATATTGTTTAAAGTGAAGACATCGGTATGGGATGAAGACAACCATACATTTTCAAAAATCACAGGTGAAGAATAAGGAGCAAGTACTCTTAACCTAGTCTCAAATTATACCTCTCCTCAAATTCTTCGGTACCGATATGATACCCCTGAAGGTATTCCACTCGAAATGATCGCTCTTTTTCGCCAGGGGAAAGCATGCAATATAGAAAAATGAAATGTTTTGTGTACAGCAAAATAAAGAAACGTGAGTAAAAAGTTAATCGTTTCGATCAATAGCCTGCCTTCATGGTCACAATCTCCGGAACGGCGAATTTCAGAACATGGGTTTCTATGTCAAAAAGCCTTATACTTTTCTTTGGAAGCCTGATCAGCCAGTTATTAAAAAAAAAGGAAACATTTTGTTTTAGTCTGGTATATATGTAAAGTTCTCTTTTCTTGGACATTGCGCGGAAAAACCTCAGATTTGTAAAAACGTAACAAATCGTGACAGATTTTACTACCATAAAGTGCGAATTTAAGGATGGTTGCTAGTGTGGTGTCTCCCCTCTGCAAAGCCGAGCCCACTCCTACAACAGTTATGACGTCATTGGTTGGATTGTTACGGGGAGCATTCAAGGTGAAGACAAGTCACTAGGGGGCCTGGCCTAATGAGTAATGACTTCCCAAGCCACCCCCTTTATTTGTCCCGAACCCAATCATTTCAAATAACGACTCTATGAAAGAAAAGCAACCTCTGGACATGTAAACATTGCACTTCTAACTACTACAAAGAAGGAATGATAACCAGATAGGGTTTCCTCATCCTCACTTTAGCCGTGCAGAGAGTGACAAACACTTATTTTGTCAGCATTTACCGTTGAAGGATTTTTAAAAAATGTATAATAGCACACTGCCTGAGGTTTACATTCCTAAAATGATTGAAAATATTGCATTCAACAGATCTCCGCAAAAGTGATACGTTTAAAAAAATACCTTGTAACCAAAATAGGCATGTGCTTGTATATCCAGAAATAATTTTCAAGATAAAACATGTTCTTTGAAGGCTATTAAATGATGGGTTATTCATTTCAATGTCCTCTTTTCATATCGAATCATTTTAGAGTGGCAATCCTCTCCTATCATTCTTCATATCCTCTGGAATTGAAATAGCCGTTATATACTCCTCTTGTGAGCATAAGTCTTCCAAAAATGTTATTTGACCCACTGCCATTCACAAAATGTTTGATTATTTATTTTAATCTACAAAAATTACAATAGAGGGTATTTCCTCTTCAAATTTTAGGAAACACAATACATCAAGAAGAATTAATTACATAAAACAAAACAAAATGACAGGATGTTTTTCCTCTTTGGAAAATAGGCCATATAGAGGGTTTACTACTTTCTGTACAACGAAATGGGGGAAACGATAGGTTTAAGGCACCCCTAACAAACAAGTTTTTCCCTTTCACCTAATCGTTTTTCCCCAGACACAGTTGACTAATCGTAAATACTACGCGTCATTACCAAACTTCTCACGTATTTCCGTCCTAACACGAAGAAACAAAGTGTGGGGAGAAAACATCCCCTGGAGCGATCAAAAAGTACCTGCACTTTTTTTTCGGGCCCATCAACGTCGGAACGGACTTGGGCAACCCTTATCAGTCTAATGATTTTCACTCAAGTCGTGAGATGTGCACACACAGTTTCTGCGGTTACTTTGATGTTCTGCTGGCGACAATTTATCGGTTCGAACCTATAAATGTCATTGGCTTTATCAATGATGGCCGTGTTGGTAACATCCAATGGCTGCCCGAATAAAACAGGATTTCGAGGAGCATTCATTAAAAGACCATTCTGTTGGCACCCTAAATGGCTTTTGTCTGGGTGTCCGACGGAGACGGAGAAATGGACGTGGCATGCGAGGGAAAGAAAGAGGAAACATCTTTAGATACTGATAAACAACCGGGGGTAACATCTCTATTCGGACTGAGAAACGTTCTCATACCAGGGAGTAGAGCCATCAATTAGTAGCCCCACTTTCTTTAGGTAAGCTTACTTGTAGGATTTAGATTTCTTTGAGACAGTGAAACTAACCCGACACTCTCAAAAATCTTTACTTTTAATCTTTTTCTGTTCGCTGGCAACCAAGTATTCGGCGTTCATGTTTTCTTTCGTGTCTGTAAAGTGAACTGAATCGTACATAGTAACTGAAGTGCAACTAAACATTTCTTTAAAAGTACTGTACAGGTATACGGACTTAATCGTCACAGAATTAGAAGTATCTAGCTTTATTTTTCACAGAGCTAAACTGACTGGTATCAATGAAAGAAAGCAAAACTTTCAGCGACGTACGTTTATCTGGCCCTATCGACGGATGCACTCAACCTCTTCGCCATCAAACTCAGGCCAGCGTAACTTTCTACGTTTGGCTTTTCAAGCTTCTAGTCCAGCGAGTACAAACAAGAGCTAACTACAGATAAATCCAATTATTCTTCCACCGAAGCCGAATGTCTGTTTTGGCAGTGAAGTCATGTGGCTGTTATCGTTACACAAATTGTTCATTGCTCGCCAAATTTATAACTTAACCACATCGCTATCCCTACCTGTATTACTACTTTTTAAGTGCGCTACAATTCTTCACGTGGGAAAAGCGCTCAGATAGATTTGTGAAGAGGCAATTCAAGCGGACAAATATCAGTAGGGACGCGCATCTATTGTAACTGGATCCCAGAAGACGAGCGTCTTCATTAAAGGTGTGCCCAAGGAGTACGCCATGATTTGTAATAAAATTCCGAGGGGGGGAGGGTCACCCTGGGGAGGAGTTAGATTTCGCTGGGGTTGGCTACCTAAGGTTCCTGGTTCTCCACATGAAGGATGTCCTTCGGGACCCTGGCAGGACCCGGACGGGCGGCGCGCCACAGCTGTGGGATGGGACGAGGTGCTGGTGATAAATGGGTCCAGGTTGAGCCAGAGTGACGCAGGGCCGGATCCCAGGACGCCGTCAAGGCGTACAAAGACGGCGGCCCCCATGAATCACCCAAAGGCTGCTATGCCAGCCCGAGACTAGGATGGCCGAAAAACAGATGTGTCCTAACTCACCTTGGCGACGTTCGTCTGTAGCCCGAATTGAATCGTTTTTACGTAAGATTTTAATTTAGAAACTGTTTGATAAATGATCGGAAGTGGGTGAGCAACCTGCTAATATAGTTCCAATACCTCCAAAAATCAAAGTATTCGATAAATCTGTATTTTAAAAATAATAATATTTAGCGGTCTTTGCAAGTCATAAGCACAATGTTAAACTATTTCCTCTAAGCACTAACAACTTCATGTTTTCAAAGTTGTATGGCTATCTCATTTAGTGAAGCGATTCTTTCGGGTCTTCCTTCATTGCTCGCGAATGTAGCTATTTTTCGACATATTAGCGTTTTGATAAATGGAACAGTACCATGTCCTGACATATGTATACCTCCTGCAATTATCTCCAACTATCAATAGACAAAGAAATGCAAAAGTAAGATTTTGAGTCTTTAAAAACATTGAGTAAATAATTTAGTCTTTTTTTAGAGTCATCGACGAGGGTCAATATTCTCTCAACGTACACATTTCTGCAAAAATCAAACCAATATTTTCAGAGATGCGTTAAATTTTTCTGTCTAAAATATTCTAGAGTGCCGTAACGATGGACTAACGGCTAGCTAAATTCGCTTCCGTTATTCATTTTTTATTTATTTTTGTAATTTATTAGAGATAAGAGATGACCAAATTGAACAGCTAAGACTAATGAATGGTCCGAAACCGATCGTTTGTCGATGGCCCTACAAAGTTCAAAAATAATGTTCGGCCTTACCGGGTGTTTTGAGCCAACGTGCATTCCCAAGAATGGCGCCCTTTGATAAAACGGTGTCGATGAAGTCATAAATATGACTTCCGTTTGGTTCCTTCCCACCGGGTTTCCAAACAAAGCAAGTTGTTATCCCGCCCCTCTTTAAGGCAGAGTGTGTTTGTTGATGGCAAGTAGGATATCTAACCCGCAGGACGAGGAGGCGCCCCGACAAGATCCTATCACTTCGGCCAGGTGATACAAACTATTATTTGGGAAGCCAGCTGCTCTTTTTGACTGCCTTAATCTAGAGACTAGTCAAATCCACAACAAAATAAAATATAAAATGGGATGCCAGTGAATCACTTGCAGCGGAGTTGTTTCAATGACAGGACCAGAAGAGTCCAAACTTCAACAGCACAAGAATTCGATGATTCCTTTCTGTTAGAATTTCAGTTGCTTAGGCCTACGTTACGAATTTGGGAAAAAAATCGTAAAAACCAAAGACTAAGGTGATTGTTTTTGAAAAGGTTTCCAGATGTTCATTTATGATACAGCGTTTAGCGGAGAGTAGATATCCTGAGGCCTACTAGTTAACATCAGTATTACCTTTGTTAAAATGTGATATGTCTAAACAATGCTTTTTACCAATAATTTGGCTGCATGCTTTAAGACTGTGTGCTTAGGAATATGCCAAATTTTAGTTTCTGAAATGTGAAGAATATTTTGAGTGATTAATTTTAATTCGAGCATAAAATGAGAACACTTATGTTAATAGTACCAATAGAAACGTATATCGTTCCGCATACTTAAAAAAATGTGTTTGCACTTGAGCCAAAGTAGACGATACGTAATTAACGAAAACACAAAACGGAAAGCATTTACAAGAATAGCAAAACCAGAATACAAATTCACATCAAACAACATGGGACAAATTTTTCCTTTCTGAATTTCAAGGAAATTAGCACGCGTTAGCTAAGGCTGAAAAGAGCAACTTGTGGAAAAAATGCTTAGAAATTGCAAATACAAAATGTTTAATGCTGACGGACCATTTGTCCCGTTAAAAAGAAAAACTTACGTTTTTTCTCATTCGACATGTGTAGACAAGTTACGCATCGACCTCTTCAAAAGCAACAAGCGAAATACTCAAAACTAAAAACTTCCTTGATGCACACCGAAATGAGTATGGAAACTCGCGCAGAAAAACTAAATATTGAGTGCGAGAGACTGCATTTGTGACACGGCGAACATCCCCCGTAAATTAAAATTCCAAACCCACAAAAAAACAGTGAGGCTTACCTTATTGGAAAGTTCCACAGCCCGGTAAGAGAGGACCAATCTGCGAAAGAGACAAAACAGAACTGAAAACCAAACTAGGTCACAACGGCAGGTAGCCTCAATGTTTGCAAACTACACCTGATGCAATTCGAAACACTTTTTAGTGGGCCAAAGCCTCACCTAAAATGTACCGTTACAAGAAAAAGGCGGCTTTATAAAGGTGTTTTGATTGCCGCGCATCTATTCAGTCGTGTAACGGGACCAGCTCTGTTTGTTTGGTCGAAGGTTACCACATCTCATTTGCTTTTTTCCGCCAATTCGATCACTTTACCTGCGAAACTATAAAAAAAAAGTCGTCGGCTACCTGAACGATGGACCGAATAAGTAGGTCAAAAAATAGTCCCGTCGTTTATTGTCAGGACTTCTTCAGTTTCTCCGGCACTTTTCTGCCGACTTGCCTCTTCCTGAATGATCCGTACTCTTAATTTCTGAGCTTCTATGTTATCTGATGCAATTGATCACGAGTGGACGATCATTCTGAACGAATCGAGTCAAGAATTTCTCAGGTGATATTCAATCTCGCGCCTCGAATCCATACGTTGTAACAGATTTGGTCAAACAGAGCCCAACGTCATTCGTTTTCTCACGGTAAACTAAGCCCTAAATAAATTTCGCTCCTCGAACTTCACTCGCATGCAAAAAATTCACTCCGAAAGTAGTTGAATTCACTAGCAATAACAAGAGGGTGTTTTCTCCAGCGGTGCGGTGAGTGACAACGTCTGAAGCGGGGTTTACGAGTTTGGGGGAGTGAGACGGAGTGAGTCGTCTTCATTGTCGCAAGCCGCCTAGAAAGAGAGAGCGCTACTTTTGTGTCGATCAACTTTTATGGGCCATTCGCGCCAACCCAAATGGCTGTAAAAAGTGCTCGACAAGCCACTAAATCGGTAAACATTGAGAACAAAGTGACATTACTCATTTTCACCGCCACCTTGTATACTTTATGACATGCTAACTTTCCTCAATCATTTTTACTGCCTTCTTCAAAATATTCCCTAGAAGCGCCCTTTCATCCCCTAGAAAAAAATCAGACACTGACTACCGTCTATTTTATTAAACTAAAAAGAAATTCCTAAAAAAAGGAAAACAATGAGACCTATCCTCAATTAAATTTATAATCTATCGAAAGTGCTGCTAATTTTCCCGCAAAAAAATAAACTCTTTTACTTGAAATCGTTCTGGAAACCACCCATAACTAATCATCTTTTTTTTTTCTTTTTTTTCTTTTTTTTTAAGTTACTTTTTTTTCTTGAAAAATTTTCGTAGTTTTTTTACGAAGACATATTTGAAGATGTCGACATTTTTTCTTGATAAGTAAACATTGCCGGTTACGAACAGCTAAGTCCAATGAAATGAATGCGCGTATGGAGCAGAGTTCTGAAAAGGGTCTTCTCGCCCAACAACCCATTTAATTCCACCACAAGGACAGACAAAAGTCACACATTATGCCTTTGTTTCCGTTCCAAAAAGGGCCAAGACTTTCCATAGTTGTCGACCCCAAAACGGGTTGCCGACCTCGGGTTGCCGACCTCAACCTCTTTCACTACGAGCGATTATTTAATTGTTGCCGGAAACCTTTATTTAGACAGAAGAATCGTTTTACCCTTTAGCAAAACAATAGTTTTCTTCGAAAACACAACGCTTTGCGCAACTATTGTGTCCGATTTCCAAGACCGCGATGCGTGACGAGTCTGCGACCCCAAAAAGAGACAAGAACAGACGGCAGGCTTTCTTTCACTTTTATAAACTTTCAGTAAAAATCCTGCTTGGACTCCCCCTGAAGAAGTAGACCAATCTTTTTAAGGTTTGATGATGAAAAGTCAGTGAATAAAACGAACAAATGACACAAGTACAAAGAAAAAGGAAAAAGGCGCATTTCCAATTGGTCCTTCAGTAGAATTTTTTTTCATTTTTTTTTTTTGCTTAATTTCCTTCAAAAGATTTTGAAAAATCGTGATATGCTACTACTATGAAATATAATCTACAAAACGCTTGGTTGTGAAACGAAAACTATATTTCTGACTCTATTATACTAAGTAATCCGTAACATGAGCTGAGCACACCCTGATATCGGAGCTTTACACCTTGTTACGGCGTAACTCAGCTGGAGGTACTCGTTCTTATCTGATGGCGTATGACCATGCCCACTCCAAGTAATTGGTGTCCTATGGATCGTCATGTTTCCCGTAAACTACTCTACTCCTTCCAAATTTATTCAAGCCTAGAATAATATACTCATAACCTTACTCTTCGTTCGTCAGAAGAAAAAAAAGCTTTCCTCTTGATCTTGAGATAGAAAATTTGCACGGCAAAAGAATTGTATAACGCAGAAATCTAGTAATATGAAACTTGCCGTATAAACTACCAGAATTGACATAATTAAATCTGTCAGAAGGTTTGGACTACTATTCCAAATTGGTATTAATGTATATGTAAATTGTCAGGGTTTATGAGTGAAGATTTTCAGACGGGGGAAGAAAAGATACTATTTTAATCAAGTTTCTTACAAAATGTTTCCATGATTCCCTAAAATGCCTTAAAGAAGCAAAGTTAATAGTTGAGGTACAGCTTCACAAATTGCTCAAAAACGATAAATTTATAGCCTCTTTAGGAGGTACCGCCTTCCAAATGGCTCAATAGGCCTAACTGGAACGGGAATAAGAAATGACAACTTTATGTTCAACTTAGCAGTTTGTGTTCCGATTAAAAATAAAAGACGGACACCTTAATCGAGTCTAAATTAATCGCAAAAAGGTGCATAAACCTATCAAGACCACTGGAATCAAAAACAAAATTCCACTTGAGCAATTATTTCCGGCTAATGGTCTCCAGCCAGCAGCCGCTCCATAAAGCAATCCAACGACCCTCTCCAAAGCCTTAACAAAGTTGTATCTGTCTGATGAAAAATAATTAATCAGGCTGAATAAAATATTCGGTTCCATTCGATCCGCCATCTTGGCGGGTCCCTCCCACGTCCCCCGATTGGTTCTTACCACACATTATCCGGCGGGAAATTTCGAAAAGAAAACAAAAGAAGACTCGTATGTCATCCGGAACGTCTTATTCGAAAAACCAATCTCATTTTTCTTCTCCCCTTCTACTTCGATCAGTATGCGCATTTCTGGAATACAAATAAGGAAGAGGGCACGATAAATCAGATGGTAACCTTAGTATTTTCCATTAGCACGTACTTTTAAGAGGATTCTATATTTGAGTTTGCCGGAGCGCGCTAGCTAAGCCGGCTCTTATCTCAATGGCATCACTTGCACAGAATGCGAATTTTATGCATTTTTTGTCTTCAAGATAATTGCTCCTGAGCACAGTTGTTATTAAAAATCTTGATTCACTTTGAATCAAGGTGGGGTGCGGCTTTCGTTACTGTAATTGCTTTTTCCAGTTTAATTCGAGACTCCTCTCAAGGGGAGAATGGATTAGGGCGTTTGATACCATTTCATACGATTCCCAAGATTGTTTACATGTCTGGAATAAATAAAAAGACCAATAAAACATTCTATTTTCTAAATATTTGATACACATCAATAAAAGCCAACAAAACTTGGGCATGAGCGTTGGACCCGAAGAAAAGGACGAAAAGTTCCGTAACCGAGACTTTTAATAACTGTCCTGAAAATACACTATTGACGGTACAAATAGAGTGAGAAACGGATTTTTCCATCAAGAAACGGAACCGGTAATATGAAATATCTCTTGGGAATGTTAAAATTCTTGAGACATCGATCTCGCAGCAAGAAGCAACGAGTTTTGAATAAAGTTTTAAATTATCTTTTGAAAAAAGTTGAGGTCTTCTTTATCCCGATTGATGGAGAACGCCTATAAAAAAGATTTGTTGAAGCAGTCCCCACCTTGGGAAGGACTTGTGTCGATTTCCCTGTGTCTTGATTCATTGAGGGTACTTCTTTGTAAGTCGGTTGCCGCTTCGGAGAACGTCAAAATTTACGGGTCCGACCAAAAACCGAATCCGACGCATAAAGATAATAAAAATGGTTCCAAGATGGCGTAATGGCCGAACACCTTGCGCTGCATCGTTAGTTACACGTTTACCGGTTTGTTAACACTGACAAGGGTTGAAGATTCCTTCATTGGAAACATCCTAATTTAGAGGGTGAAAAGAGATCATAGCTTAGCCGTCTAAATGAAGAAGTCAACCATGGCCATGGTTAAACCAAAGGATTTTCTCATGACGCTCTTCCATCAGAAAAAAAAGAAGGCAAGAAAAATCTATGCTTAATTTGTGAATTCAAAGTAAACCTGCGACCCGACATTTGCTTACAGCAAGAATTTTTATTCCCAAATTATCTGTTTTCGAAACAATGACGGTTAAAACTACTAGTATCATTAATCTTCCAACCAGCTGAAAACATTTACTCCAAATAATCAATGATCTAAATTTAACTTATATAAGGAAAGATGCCTCAACTTTGCCGGAAATGAATTATTTGATTAATTTTAGGATAGCTTAATATTCCCTTTTTCACACAAAAGAATCGCTAATTTATTCCACGTAGAAATTATTTATCAATCCTCGAGCATAATTTCCTTCCTTCTATGAATAATTTCAGTCTTACGTGAGCGAAAACTAAGAGCATTTAAGCAAAACCTAACACTTGTCCTTCGTTTTTTTTCCGTGAGGGATTAAGCACTTTACCCGTTAATTAAAATTTCTTATTCAAATATCAAGCGCCGGTATGTTTGTCGGTGGCAGCCATTTTATTCTTCTTATTGTTTTTCGATCTGCTGTCTGGCTTAGTAATGGGACAGGTAGGATGTTGGAGGGGATAGAGACGTTGTGAGATAGGAGGGGCTGGGCTACACGAGTTATAGCGGGCGTCGAGCGTGACTTGAACGCATTAAAAATAAGATATCGACTCTGCTTGCTTCGCCTGGCCGTACCCCTCCCGGATTTATAGAGGAGCGCCGTTTTACTTAAGTCTAGCTACCATTGCGCGGGTGTCTGAGGCAAGCTAATTTCTAGAAATTACTGCCGCCATTATATCTCTTTTAATCTTCTTAATGGCTTCCTTTATAACTTAATCTAAAGACATTTTTCAGCCGACTCTCTTAGAAAAGTACGTACGTATGTTGAACATTGCTTCCAGCTTGGAATACCCTTTAGGGATTTGAGTGCTTCCCACCTTTAGAGCTGTGCTACTCACCGCCGAGTGACGTGAGCTACAAAACACCGAACCTTCACTCACAGCCTGACGCTATTTTCTCTGCCGTCGAGAAGTTCTTTGCGGCACAAGGCTTGACAACAGCCGAATGAGAGCAATAATAAAGCAAATCACATAAGGCATATAACACATCCATAATGCTGGTTACGTATGAACAATGTTCATGTCCTCTATCCTAACAAATATGCCTAGTAGTTAGGTCTATGAGAGAACGGGGCCACCCGCGCCGTGACAGCAAGCTAACCTAACTTAACCTAGGGTTATTTTGCAACCTAACCTAACTTAACCTAGGGTTTGCAACACAACTTAACCTAGGGTTATTTTGCAACCTAACCCTTGGTTAAGATAAATGAGGTTACAAAATAACCCTAGGTTAAGTTAGGTTGCAAAATAACCCTAGGTTAAGTTAGGTTAGCTTGCCCCGTTCTCTCATAGACCTAACTACTATGCCTGTCCCTAACACTGTTTTAAACTGTTCAAATACCCAGAATACCTCAAGCTTTGTAACGCTATCTCTACGTGTAAGCCAACGTCTTCACGTATCTCTACCAGTAAAATGGGAAACAGGTAAGCAAAAGGGACAAGTCAACATAAAATAGGGACAATAAAAGGTAGAAAGGGTAGTTAGGGGTAGCGGTAGTATGGTGCTGGAAGGGGAAAGATCGGGGGAGGATGTACGTGCGCTGCGCCGCTGGAATACGCGCAGCTCGGGGAATAACCCTGTCGGCACGGGGTAATAATTCAGGTGTTAATGCGGCCAGCCTAAATTGCTTCCACCGTTCTAGCCCCCCACCCCACGTCCTCTCTCTCTCTCCCATATTCCGCCCAAATCCTCCGGTTTTGCCATTTATTCGTTTGTCCGTTTTCTATTGCTTTTTTATATATTCGCATGGGAATGAAAATCGATACCCATATGCAATTACAACTATCGACATTCATTGCCATTGCATCATTCAACCTGTTATTTTGAGAGCAAAGATTACAGGTGGACTGGTAACAAACATACAGTTTTCTCTAACAATACCACGCTGTGTTCACCCACACAAAATTTTAAGGGACCCCTTTATACCTCTTATGATAAGGCTGGGTGGAGCACGACATGAGAACTAACCTAAATTGTCAGTGTCACCAACGACCAGGTTTAGGAATACGAACGTAACTTGACCTTGCCAATCGTTAAGTCTGAAGTCGTTGGAGAGGTAAGAGTCATTGGGTTTGAGCAGAGTTGGGGTAAAGCGATAATTTCGGATATGAGACTTGCTCCTTCTCTTAAAAACAAAAAGAAAAAAAATCAACGTGTTAACATTAGCCCCATTTTATCGGCAATCTACAAAACCCCAAGACACCATCAGCTCGCATTAAAAATATCAAGCTGAAATCAAAATAGTTTGTGGGCACACAAACTTTAAAGTCGCTCCAACACACCGTTTTCCAATTCTCGTCGCCGGAAGAAAAGAATAAGGCAAAAAAATTAAAAGTTTTAAAAAGGTCCCCTCCAAATACAAGTTAGCAAAAGATAAGTATTTATCGACGGTTTGTTCACTTCTCCTTCCATCTCGCCCGAAAAGACGTCTTCCATCTCTTTTCTCGACCATTTCGCGCTCTCGCTTCCTCCGTAATCTTATCTTTCTTCTTTCTCCCCCAACCCTGTTATCTCTCCATTCGCGCTAGCTCTGCAGAACCTTGTAATGGCTCAGATACTTTAGCTACCCCTGAAATGGATGTCAGCTATTCCCACCCCCACCTCTCTCCAAATCCTCCCAGAATCCCTTTCTGCATCAGCGTATATATGTTAGAGGATTGCCTGGGCCCCCGCCACAGAGGCTCTGCGGCAAAGGCTATTGCGCGATCTCCAGGCTATTCATCACTGTTTACTTTGGGAGTGAGATTCTCCCGTTTCTCAATTTAGGGACGGGGATTTTCACCCGACACTTGGAGCGGTTGTTAATGATCCATTCGCAACATTACTCTTATGCGGGAGCTTACTCTCACCCTCCAAAAGATTTTTTTAAGGGTACGACTATTTTTAGACAAACGTTAAGAGACCTCAACGCGTGTTTAAAATGACGCTCAGTCGTGCGAATAGGCCGCAGGTTGCGTGAGTGAATAGGATATTGACCCGACTGCGAGAATCCTGCCTATACGGGAGATTCCAACGCACGGACTATCCACAGCTGACAGGCAGGCAGTATGGATGTTGATCCAATATTGACATGCACGCACATTATGTTTTGTGTAAAGGCTGGTTTGCATTATTCGAAGGAGAGCTGTCGGGCGAATTAGATAGGGCTAGAAACCCACCAGCCAGAAGCATATGTAAGAGACTTCTACGCATGCGTTATCACCACAATGCGTTTAAACTTAAGGACTGGGGGGCGAATCTGCAAATGTAAAACATGCCGACAACTTTCTCATAGCACTAAATGTATTGTGCTAGCAGTCAAAAAAGTATTGCCCCCTCTAATTTTTGAACTCCTATAACTTTGGAACAAAACGAGACACGACAAAAAAAAGATCAAATCAATATATCTCTTGAAGATCTAGCAATTTTATAACGTGCTTTACTGACGCATATCTCTCCCTTTCAAAGTTACAGAGGTTTAAAAATTGGAGCGGCCGATACTTTTTTGTTTGACTGCTAATACGTATATATATTGAAGATAGCCAACAATTTACTGAAAAAATGATCGCTGCTTAAGAGACGAGACATGAAAATTTTATGATCGATTTTCTCAAAACAGTGCAGTGTTTCAAAAAAAAATGTTGGCTGTATTATTCGGAAACCAATTACTGAAGCTTTTATAGGAAATAGCCGATTTCTTAAAACATAAAATAATTGGGGGAAAATCCCAATTGACTTACCTTGAGAAGAGTTAAAGTTTGGCAGCGTTCACACTTTACAAGTCGTTTTTCAGGCAGATGGCACTTTATTTCGAAACGGGCACTTAACTTCACTCGCGAACACGCACAAGAGTAAAAGAAACAACTTTCGGGACGCACGGTTATGAACTTCCGAGCAACGCGAAACGCGAAAATAAAATCCTCATGTCTTCGAGGAGGAAAGCTAAGGAAGAAGTAGACGATTAGGAAAAAAACAAACCTCGTTTTTGATAGTTTAACCCATATCTGCCAAGAGAACTATCAATAGAGTTGAATCATAACGATAGGTATTTCCTATACTTTAGATTGGTGATATGAAAATGATGTTACAATTACATAGTGCA
>Ga0058701_10001794_pt1 | contig 15640 bp, 8 predicted proteins | sample AgamicOrMae_FD_97039 | JGI IMG/M metagenome (GOLD analysis project Ga0058701, IMG submission 97039) | Agave microbial communities from Guanajuato, Mexico - Or.Ma.e | ecosystem: Host-associated > Plants > Phyllosphere > Phylloplane/Leaf | place: Guanajuato, Mexico | collected 2012-06-04
TAGGTTGGATGCCTTTTGCCTCGTTCCGCTATCTCTCCGCTCGGCTTGACGACGGAGGGTAGCACCAAATTTAAATCAAAAGGTTGAAAATGCTACCTTAAAAAAATACAGTGTATTTTCCACGACACGAACTGAGCTCGAATATTCCTTCGTTGGGCTACTTTCCTGCTTTAAAACTCTCCAAAAACCAAACATTCAGAGGATAAGTGTTTTCTTTGTTTTGTTTTTTGTTGTTGTTTTTTTTGCTATGGACCCGACATGCATAAATATGGGGAGACTTGAACGCACGTAACCAACCTAATGCATTTAAAATCGGAAGTGACTTGAACGCATGTAACCCAACCTAATATATTTTAAATGGGGCAGTCGGGTCAATAGACACTCCCCTTTTTTTTGTCAGTTCTACATTTGCACGGCTATGTTAATGCAATAGAGACTTCAACGAACGGAAACCAACCTAATATATTTCAAATGGGGCAGCGTGTGAAAAGTCACTTCGTTCTACAGCCGACAAAGAGGACTTCACCCAAACGGGTCACTTGACCAATGTTGCGGTAGCGGAGGTAAACAAACCCCCACCACCAGTCGTAGCAGACGTGAAGCCGCGAAACGCATTATTTGCAATCGAGGTGTTTTGTTTGTAATGTTTTGGTTCGTTGGGTGCATGTTTTAATCTCTGCTTGGGTGTACGCGTTTTTTAATCTATTTTTTGTTATTGTTTTGCCTCCAAATGACATTTCTGCGCCGCCTTCAACTTGGGAAGAAAGTGTTCGATGTGAAGTTATAACCTATGTGTTTTAATTACACTCATGCCTACTTCATTCATCCTTGGACTGTACTGTACACTCTTCCTCAAATACCAACTAACTCCTTGTTTCCCATCCCGTACAGAGGGGAAAAAAAGAGAAAGAAACGAAGAAGAAAACGTGCTGAGAGATGGTCTTGAATGCTAACCGAACGTCCCATTTTACTAATGGTTGTACTAAAGTGTGAAATGTTGACTACCGTAAAACACGGATGAAATTACCGTAATTACTCGCGATATTTTCATTTATTCTGGCTGATGAAGGTGAAGATTTAGTGCAAAGGAGTGCAGAAGAAAATAGGACTTCGTTTCCAAAACAGCAAATACACGTTGTTGTACTGTACACAAAGCAGCCTGGCATTTACGACAGGCATACCTAACAAGCATGCCCTGGTCTCATGTAACAAGCAAGCTAATATTCACTTCCAACGATGCTTGATAACATAAAGCCCAGTTTTACGCTACATAAAAGACCAAATGTTTCTACAGAATGTTTCTACAAACTATTCATCCGGAAATCGCTCGCTAGTTGAAATGATCCCCTGGATTTTTGACTGCACATCGAATGCACTGACAGTCATTTCATAAAACTTGAAGGCCGAACGTATGGAAGTTAGTGGCGTAACAATCAACTTACCCACAGAACCGGATTTTCAAGAAGAATACTGCAGACTGCTTCCTCCATTTGTTAAGTACCACTCGAAACCGTTGCACTAATAACACTTGCATTAAAAGTACGCGAATCACATACGATTGTTCCTTACATCTACACAGGCAGTGTAAAAATCAGGCTCACACACGCATGTTTCATGGACTTCTACTGCACTGAACTCAATGAACTGTGCTAAATACGCTTAACAACACCAAAGCTGATCACTGAACTTCTCCAGAACTCCTCTCAAAGACCTCCACGTTTGTTTTCGTCGCGACCTGGTCGCGACTCCCGAGGGAGGTTCGGAAGTCGTCGGAGCCTGATCCTTGATCGGAACTTGAGTTCGGGTGCGAGCAGGGTGCGAGGTTGAAAAGGCGCTGACAGCAGGTGGCGCGAATTATTCAAACTAGTAGTTAGTCTTCCAATCGTGATTATGAGACGTGTCATGTTCCAATCGCTTGGGCTTGGATCCCTCCGATCACTCAGCTGCGACTTCAACTTAAAAAGCGCATGTGGCAAAGCAGTAACTTGTGAGAAAAGAATGATTCGCTGGGCCTGAATATGAGCATAAAGGATGTAGCTCTAGTTATAGGAACAAGGTATACGATTTCTTGTCCGGAAAGACTGGAGAAAATACTGTACATAGAGCAAACAGTAGTTTACTCAACTGCAGCCATTTTTAGGATAGAATTTTTCGGCGCTTGGGGCTCGGGAGCTTCCGGTTACTTTCCGACGTAATCTACTTGAGCAGATAGCGAAGACATTGAAAAAGTCGACGGGTCTCTTGGGCTTGCGAGTCAACATAGTTATCATTAAAATGTTGTGCCCATCACCACGTGTAAATCTTTATTAGATGGGATAATGTCTAGAAATCCTAATCGCCAGCACTCATAAGTCATACGGCCAGGATAAGTTCTGTAAAATAATTACCGAACGTCGTTTTTGCTGGGATTTAGTTAGGTCAAGGACAGCTACGGCCGGGAGGTATCCGCAATTTATAACTTTGCTCCATATCTCACCTGAATAGCGCGGAAGTAAGAGCCTTGAATTTTCTCTCCTCTGCGTCATTTCCCACCTCCGCGCCGCTAAGATTCGCAATTTCGTCGGAACAAAGACGAATTTCACGCCGGTACTCGGCGCAACTCTGACTCCTTGATCCCGAGAAAAAGTTGAAGATCAGCCCAGAAAATGACCGAGGTGCTGAGAAAATCCAGACTGCCCCCTGGTTATCCAAAACTAGAATATTTCGGGAGGGAACAACGAACAGCTTTCGGATGGGAAGATTTTCTTCGACTCGGAAGTTCTCTGACATGGGATGGAGTGTGTGACTTGGTTGGTCTTCTTAATTCAGGGTAGGTTAGCTTTATCGAAGTAAGGATAGGTAAACAAGCTTAGGGTAGTGGAGAGTCAGTTCAATTAGGTTCCATTTCTCCCGAAGAACTTCCTCAAAGGGGAACTATTTGCATCAATCTTTGCTATTCGATTATGCGCCTAAATTCACTTGGATTGGCGCGCCGAATGAGGGATTCATCAACGCTACAAAATAGAGACTTAACTTGGAGCTGGCGACACCTATTTCTAAAAAATACGTCAGTATTGATTTAATGCCGAAAACTGTGATCTCCATTTGGGTATGCGGCCTTTGCCTTGTCAGTCGAGGTCAACTGTGGGTCAGACCAGTTCCTTTTGACGCACGTCACGTAACAACGTGGCCAACTCATAAGAGTATTAGTTCAATCTCTTTAATGTCCGTCCCAATAGGACTGGTTCGTGCCAGCCAAAATAGAGTACCTCGAGAACTTGACCTCTACGACCTTTTTCTTGGGCTGGCTAACACTGTCCCTCGCATTCCGATACGAGGCGTGGGACAAGCAATAAATAAACTTGCCGTAAGACATTAGTTTTCTTAGTGAATAATTTAGTTTAAAATCTTGTTTTCACACGTATTTTGACATTGAAGTTTGCGTGTGCTTTCTGGGACGGATACGGGACCTAATGCCGTTAACACCACACCGAACTTTGCGCGCCTGACAAGTACAGTATAGGCAAATTCAATGCGGTTATGTCGAATGGGTTGCCTATCGCCTTCCAATTAGGCGCTCGTACACGCCTTCGCGAAATACAATGCGATTTTTAGTTGATTCATTTTAAAAGTCGGGAGAGGAAAAGAAGTACCGCCATTAAAATTTTTGGGTTAACCTCAAATAAACCCTGGAACCGGTCTCAATGATGGAACATGGAAGTATTGGTCTGCGCCAGACGCGGTTTTTTAGTTAAACAATACCGCTGATAACTCTGACGAGGAAAAGGTTGAGTTTGAAATGAAAGAAGTTGATTGATGAGCCTTTAATTCGCATATTTAATAAATAACTACAAAACAAAATATTACTTTCGCTTAAGATTGAAGGTATCAAAAAGAGGATCATCCTTGAGGTCATCCAAACCGCTCTTAAGGTTACAACCATAAACTTAATTTGTTGACCATCTCCCATAACGGGGAAAATACGTCAAAAAATACATATACAAAGCTTAAAATTCGTTTTTATCGTCGCCCGAATGAATCTTCAATAAGATTTCACTGGCAAAATATGAGGTTAGTGTTTCATTTCATGTAAAAGGACCACAGGACCATACAAACGAAAATGCAGTAACAAAGTTACATACTCAAATTTAAGTACAAAGGCGGACAAAAAGGTGTGTCAATAACGAAAATTCAGAGCGGTAGTGAAAACTGTAGAGAAAAATTGGAAACCGAAATAGCACTTGAAAGGGTTGGTCGGACTACAGTACCAATATGGCATTATGGATTTCACGTTTGCTTAATATTTTTTCGCCTGATTTCCTTTATTGGGGGGTTTTTGGCCGCCATTGTACATTAAGGAGGAGTTAAAGAACAACCAAAGGCTGAGGAAGATCAACTCTTCACTTCTAGCTGCTGTCGGTCTACGTAACAAATTTTCGCAACTTGAACAAAAAGTCCCGTTGCAAACGTTGGCAACATAGTTTCGAGCAGCCTATGGCTTTGCTTACCGTGTCCAGCATCAACATTACAGTGTAATGATTCTACTAAGAATTTTCCGCCTTAACTGATTTTTTTACATCATTAGCAAATCGGTACTTTTAAACCTATTTAATTCAGTCTTATACATAATTCAAAACAAACAGTACGTGCAACGAATATACCTGTACCGATATGACAGTGGTGTAGTTGAAAAGAAATAAGAAATACACAACAGGCATTAACAGCAGTGAAGTGTCATCCCTGAAAGAAAGCAGTCACTCTGTCGAAAGAACCACCTAGAGATTATACTAAGTTTCCGTTAGTTAAGCATACGAAAAAAGCTCTAGATGGTTTTAAGGACGGAGCTTTCAATCGGAACAGGTGTATTTTTCTTTTTGGAACGAAAGCGCAAGTAAAGAAAGCAGCTTGCGTCGGCTCCAGTAGCAGATTTGTCAATCTTCATACAGTTCACCAAAGTATGGCACAAACGAGCAAGATTTTTAACATAAAGAGATAAAAGAGGGGAAGATATTGGAATAGATTTTTCGTGAGATGGTTTTTGGGTAGAAAAAATACATTCACGAAAGTATTTAACAAACAGGACGGCTAAATGTAAAATTTGAAAGAAGAAAAGGGACACATTGAACAACAAGTCGGAAAAATTAAAAATAGATAAAAAAGTTTGCCTTCATCAGTTTCAACAAGTTTGGACCCAAACGAAAAACCAATAATTTCATTTATTTTTTTATTTATTTTTTAATGAAAAAAAATCCACGGAATAAATACTACTTTTTTAGGTCTCCGAGTGACTGTACGGGACGTAATTCCTTGACGAGTTTATTTAGGATGTTTCGATTAAAAGTTAGTTTTTTAAAAAAATGGTAATTAGACTCTAAAATAGTTTAAAAGAAATGCTTAATAGTGAAAAAGGTTTAAAACTTGGTCTATCGATTTGTATATTCGAACAAATAAACAAAGACAAACGGTAATTCCGCGAATATTCTCGCAGGCTCTCCGCTATTTCGAAGATATTTCTGGCACATACAGGTAAATGAAATATTTAGACAGCAAAGTACGTTGGTCATTCCACGAATATTTATACAAAGCGGAGGAAAGAAGCTAAATCTCTTCTCGACGGGATATGTGCGGCATGGGTATGAAGACAGATATTAAAATTTTAGCTTAACAGGTGATTGGTTCTATCTATTCTTTGGGTTAAAGAGATCGACCAAAAACGTCAACAATGACCAAGAGAGTCTCCATAAAGAGAGCGGACGATCGCCCACGTGACTGGAAGCCGTGAACAGTCGGAGATGACCTGTCACGAGACCAGTTGCCAACTCTACCCTTCGGCTCTCCATTATAATCTCGGGAATATTTATACGGTGCGGATGCACAGATTTCTACGACTCAAGACTACATAAAAATGCGGGTACACAAAACGTACATTTTTTCAAACATCGCTTATAGAAAATATGGATATTTTGTCAATCTAAAAAAGGGATTACTCCGAAAAATAAATTATCATCTTGCAGTAAACCCCGCTCAAAATTCTTTAACTATCACGACAATATTAGCCTAACTTTCGGTTTATAACTCTCACCTTAAATAAGCCAAGATTTTTCTAGAAAACTGGAACTTAAGCCACAACCATGACTGTTCACAACCTCTATTAAACTAGAAACCAAACGTTCACTTTTCGAACCCATATCACTGTAAACGTCACATGAATAGTTCGACAGACTATTTACATCGTGAAAATATTTATACACCATGCACCATTAATATTAGTATTGTTATTATCAAAGCGAAAAAATGGATACCTTAAAAGTCATATTGTATGTAGTACAATCGTTCAAAATACTACACCAAAGAAATGCGTAACCTCACAATTTGTTGAGCTTTCATGTTTTCTTGTTGTTATTCCTTCTTCCCTACCGATACGTTTAACAGGTGGCAACAATGCGTTGAACAGATGGAGAACAATGATGGTAGCTCTTTCAACTGCGCCTTGCCAACCAACCAAACATCTTTTTCGACGAAAAACCTTATTGATTATCACATTGCTCCGGACGCTTTTTGACCGAGGAGTCTTCTTCTTTTGTTAGCTGAGACGGAAGCACAGTTTTCTTCAAAATTTGCGGTTTGGCTTTTAGAGGTGGTTTCGCGGCGATTGGCGGCCTCTGCGGAGTCGCGGGCCCCGAAACAGCGCTTCCCGACGCCGCGGGAGCCGGAGACGGCCGATCACCGTTCGCTGTGGTAGAAGTCTCGCCTTCGTCTCCAGCTGCTTTCCCTCTCGCCACACTGCCAACTTTGGTATTCTTCTTGAGAGTGCACTGATTCTGTTTAGCGAATCTCTCAGCTGTAGTAGTCATATCCGGGCTTTCAGGACCAACAACACTCGAATCGTCCGACTCTTCTTTCGATGAATCAACCGATAACCTTCTCGGTAAATCCAGAACAAGATCGGGCGTCTGTTTCTGGGAGAGTTGGTACGCCTGGTCGGTATTCGAATCGCTCGAGTGTGCTCGCCGGTGCGCGCCAGCAGCTTGCTCCTTGGCGGGCTCGCTCAAGCTCTGACTTTTAACATGAAACTTTCTTGTCGCCTCTTCTTGATTCTGCTCCGTCCGCAGTACAGCCGACGCAAGCAGCTGATTGGTCGCCTGTTCTTCGTTCTTCCTGGCTGATGGCAGAACAGCTGCGGCCTCCGTCGGCGGAGATTCGCTCGAACCCGAAGCGCCGCTGTCCGGCGACAGCGGGGAACAGCTCTGGAAATTGTCGTGCGGCTCAGCCAGGCCTAACCGGTCGATCGGATCAGTCGCTTCTGGCCCGATATCTGCACGCTGTAACTGGTCATCGCTTGCTGATTCTTTCCCGGAATCAAGACTGGTACAGCTGACAGATTTGTGAACGATGCCCAATGCAGCCTGTAACCAAAGGATAAACTTAATGTGATATGGTCCCCTTTTCTTCCACTTTTCACCAAATCAGTTTACATTGAACGTTCAAGTATCGGCTTTAAAACACGTCATTATATACGATGCTTTCATGTCAAAACCCCGCGCCGAAAGTTGACGTCTTGAATATCCGTCAACAACCCAGATCTCTAAAACTAGGTTTCGCGATGTCATATTTAAAGCCTGGATCAAAAGTAACTGAAGTTAGCTTGAAGCTATGAACAGTTCACGCACCATCCTAACAAAGCAAGGGTGGAGCTTTACCACTCAAACTTATAAAAGCTCATTTAATAGCTAAGCTTAAGGAGTTAAGGTCGCGTTTTTCAACAAGGCAAATTGATATTGCTCGAAACTCTAATTTCTGTCGACGTCTGTTTTCTGCACTGTGTTAAGCGTTTACCGCCAAAGTGGTACATGGATAGTTATACTACACCTGTAAGAAAGTTTGTAACAACGGTTACGCTAAGCATCTGTACAGTGGGTCACAAAAGTGATGACCCCTGCTTCCGCGTATTTCTTATGGAGGCGGGGGTCATCACTTTTGTGGCCCACTGTACATGTCTATTAGTACCAAGAATCCGATCCTGAAAGTGAGGATAAAAGTTTTTCATAGCCCAACAAAATGTAGGTATTTTAACAGTTGTTTTACTTGTATTACTGGATTATTTAGCACAAAGGCCAAAAACTGGATAGCCTCTTTGGTAGAAGTATACAGATAAAATCAGTATTGCCGGCTATTCTAGAAGTCAGAAATTTGTGTCAGTGACGATATTCATTAGATACCGAAGGGAACATGCTACGAGTACAGTCGGGCGAATTTCATCACTATCACCAGGTTTTAGATACGAATTTAAGGCTGCTGCCCTCAACTTGGGGTGTCGATTGTATACTTAGTCCACAGGTCGCGAGAAAGCCATCACCTATTTGATGATTGTTGAGCGACGCACCGTCACCATCGTCGAATGAAATTTTGGATGACATGAGCAAACAACGTGCGACACAAGTTCTTCGTGCAACTAAATAACTTTCCATGCATGCTCTACATACCTTCAAAATATAAGATGCACTCAGTCACGCTATCTCAGAAGCCGAATACGACAGAGACACAACGTTTTGCGGTAGAAGGCGTGAAATTAGAAATAAAACAGGCCATTTCATCATTTTTTTAAATGTAAGGATTAACTACTCATGCCAATGAAAAATAAGGAAAACAAATTCTTCAATTTAGTTTGGATATCGTGGAGATGTCTCGTTACGGAAAAATCAAACAAAACTGGTTGGATAAGATGCATTCAAAAGTGTTACGATCAAAACAGGCAACTCTAACGGGTACAGCTTTTTAAAATTTAAAACATTTTCTCGGCGTTGGGAACCACTCCTCAAATAGACTTAAAGTATGATAAAAATCTAATTAGTAATTCATTTTTAAATCAATTATACGATCAATTGATATTGTTTGATGGGGCCAAAACAATGGACTACGCAAACATAGAAAAGAGAGAGGTTTTATGAAGATGAAAGTAATAAAAAAAAAGAAAACGAAATCGAAAAAAATATGTTTATTTCTGAACAATACATAAAAAAACATAGCAACAAAATAAGGGCGGAAATAACTTACCATGCAAAATATCTGCCGACTCTTTACAAGGGACAGACGATACGGTCTAATACAAGCACCAAAACATCAACTTCCCACGTCAGGAAAGTACTAAAATCAGTTCTGAGATAGTGTACATAAAATACTGCATATTGTTTATTCAATTTTCCATCTAAATAACGCTAGATTTAAAATTAGATCGGACTTGTTAAAAAACACTGACATGGCTAGTGAAGGGTATCCTTTGGTAGCTACTCACAAACGCAAAGGAAAAATTGCGCGGAAAACTTAGTTCCGAGATGACAGGTAGCTAAAAGATCTCAACATTTGCATATTTGATGAGAATAATTCTTGATGCGAAATTTATGGTCTTTCCTGTTTGAGGTGCAGTATCCTCAAATCATTTTTTAAACAAATGATAAGCAATAAATATATTTCATTGAGAGATATTTTGGAGGGTAACAAAAGTTGTGATTCGAGATTGCTGAGTAGTATAGTACAACACCCTTCCTTTTGATGGGTTCGCGTTCAATGGCGAGAAGAAAAACCTTGGCGGAGAGCCCCATATTTCTACAAAAATAAAATCGGAATCATGCGAAAGAACAGATAAATGAAAAATGTTGGACCGATGGAATCCTGAGACGGTGAGGCGCAGATTACTATTCATTATGAACTAATTCACGACTGACTACAATGAAGATGAAGCTAAATTTCACAGTACAGTCATGTAAAAAGTCGTACTGAAATAGCCATTTGCAGGGTGGTAGGGACTTTACAGTCGTTGGGTTACGTCAATTAAGGAGTTTCCTTCCTCCGAAAGAGGATCCAATATTCTGAGTAAGGTTTAATTGGGATATAGTTGACCTCGTATCCAACGCACTCTAAAAATCAGTCAATCCGCTGATTTCAGCTTAAAGTGTCTCGATGGACAGAGAGTTTCTTTAATCAACTGAACCTCTCGTTGATGAAATGACATCAGCACAAATTACCACTAACAATATGCAAGTCCTAGCAACACACAATTTTAGCGATATGCTTAATCTTAATTTAGCAAGACAATATCACAGTTGGCGATAACCTGGGACTCGAAAAATAGCTTAGTTAACAAATTAGCTTTTACTATAGACCTGGCCACACCGGTACAATGAAAAATATAAAACAATAAGTGCCGTCTGTAAGATTGTGTGGACCCCAAAACGATGAGAAACGATTAAAATGAGAAACGATTCTTGCTGCTGAAGCGAACTTTTGTGTACACGGTAAAAAGGTAACAGCTAATGTATCTCATGCTAAAAAGAAACTAGTGCTAATCGCATCTCGTTCTGTACCCCATGTTTTTCACATTCCTTTCAACAACTTTAGTTCTAAGTTTCGAGATTTATGAACGGCTGTGGTGGACACCTATAGTAATACGAACTAGAACTGTAGTTCAACGTTTTTAGCATTAAATGATCAAATGAAGTATTAAAAAGGGACGAAACTGACTGGAGAGATCTAAGTGAAAATCGCTTGATGCGAAACTTGAAACATTCTGATAAAACTACGCAAAAGCGATTGAAAGTTATGAAATCAACTTTCAAGAACTCTCCATGTGCTCGACAAAGCGAGCAAATGCGGCACCTTAGCATATCAGCGCTCATTTGTCATAACAGCGCAGGTCAATGACATACATTGTTCAGTCGGAAAAGAGCTGATATTAAATAGCCTCTCACCTCGAGCGATTTACAGTTGGGCTACATTTTGTCCCAACGATTGGTTAACCTGTCAGGCAAGCGACAAAATTTTAAATTTTACAGGGTAAACAGCACTGAAACTAGGACAAATGAACACTACCGGCACATGAAAGCCGAGCAAAAAGCAGCACAACATCAATTAACTGAAAAAACAAACAGAACAATCAGTACGTAAATGCGTCATGGGTTGGTTAGACTTCATATTGCCGCACTTCTGCTAAACTACAGGCAACACAGCACACCTTTCCGGCGGTACTCATACACCAGTCTCTCTCACACGCACAAACCCGAACAGTGGACAGGATTCTAAATTTTGCATTCCAGTCAATACAAACGTCAACCCACTTTGCACTTTTTAACACCCAGCCTAATGATACCCTTGAATATTCACGATCTGCGCAGGCTGCCTACACACCCGGGACGGCAGCCATCTTGGTGTGCAGTTCGTTTGGGTTGTCTGCTGTTTAATTCCCCTTTAACGATTGTTTTGTTGCGAACTATGGTTAATTTGCAACATGAAATGTTGCCCTTCGCGTTAAAGGGGAACTAAACAGCAGACCGCCGCCGTCCCGGGCGGGTAGGCAGCCTGCACAACTCGTTAATATCACCTGAACTCTCACAGTGTTGCCCGATTTCGCAATTTGAAAAATTTACCCACTCAACTCGAAAATAAATAAAAACTTAGCATGTACTATAAGTTTTGGTTCGCCACAGATCTCAGCAATCCAAAGATAGGACTAACTAATTTATGTCTACTGGCTAAAAAGTTGACCGCTCTTTAATGTGACGCTATCGCGAAATCAGGCAAATTAGGAAACAAAGAGTAACCTCTCTAAGTACGCCTGGAAAGATAGACAGTTAATAGGCTGTGAATCCACGATGGTTCACATCTGTAGGTTAGGTTAAGTGTTGAAGGTGGCCGACGGGATGTTTTGGGCCAATCATATTGTGCAAAGTGGGTTAAGGTCTAGATTGCTCACTAAAATGTAACTTTCTGAGGTCTAGTTTCCGAGCCGGCGCGCAATGATCAGTACTCTAGGCACTAGAAGAATTTCCGAAGAACTGTCTCTTTCATACGGTAAAAGATGGTCCAACACACCCAGCACACACCCTCTCACACACGGAAACGGAAAACGTAGCACACCAACAGGACAAACGAGAACGCTACACAAACGCTTAACCCAACACTGCAGGCGGTCCAACTGTCGCTTTCCAGCTCATGCTCTCGCTACACGAAAATCGGAACAGCAACACGGTCAACATGCAACATCACACAGTGGTTTCCAGTACCTCGGCGGTGGGCGACAGCACCGGCGGCGGCGGCGGCTCGCACGTGGTCAGCGTCGGCGAGCGCCCGCCGAGCGCAAGCCCGGCCACGTGGATTCCGGGCCACGTCGAGCTGTTTCCGGTGCCGAACAGCGGAGAGTCATTCTGCGTGGAACCGGATGCGCCGGAGAGCACAGAGTCGTTCGAACTCGAAGCTCTTCTCCTCATCGATTCGTCGGATGAGCTCGACTTTATCAGCTCGAATTTTTCGCGGTCTTCGTCCCTGCGAAGCAAAACAGTGAGGGTTAGTTATTACGTTATAAACCTGCTTTTGCGTTTGTATGAAGGAAAATGCAGTTTAATTTTAATGAACATTAGTTATACCCCAGAGAGAGTGGGTTTAAAACAAGGTTCCCCGTGAATACAGCGAAGAACGCAGTTTAAATTTGATGAATATTAGTTAAACGTCGGAGAAAGTGGGTTTAAAACATAATTTTCAGTAGAGAGGAAAACGCAATTTGGATTTTGATGAACATTAGTTATAGTTTTAACCCAGAGACAGTGGGTTTAAAACAAGGTTTCCCGTGAATATAGAAGAGAACGCAGATGAAATTCGATGAAGATTAGTAATACGTCGAAGACAGTGGGCTTAACACAAGGTTTCCCGTAAATGGAGAGGAAAACGCAATTTTGATTTTAGTTGTATTCCAGACGATGGATTTCAAACAAGGTTTCCCGGAAATATACAGGAAAATGCGGTATAATTTTGATGAAAATCAGTAATAAATCGGAGAAAAAACAAGCGGGAAACGTTGTTTGATTATATTGGAACAGTCATGATAAATCATGGAGTGCTCAAAGAAATTCAGGGTGGCCGCTGAAATCATTCAACGGTTTTCGTGATTTTCCTGAATATATTTTTCTCTATACAAAAATAATCCATGATTTCTCCGAAATCAAACCAAATCTCCATGGAACATTTTAAAGTGAACCGTTTCATGAATACTTTAAGATAAATCCCTCCAACTTTTCGGTCAGGTGAAGGAATTTTCATGTAACTCACTTCATTTTGAGAAGGATGTATTTGTCTGGAATCAGGCCTTCAGAGCCCTGAGCCCCTCTCCCTCTCCACCAGTCGTTCGATACTTGAGTGTACAACTGAAGGTTATCTCCTTTTTTGAAGCTCAGCTCCCTGTCAGAGCGCGCGTGAAAATCAAACTGGGCTATGGCTTCCAACGACTCGCATTCTGCGAACAAGAGACCAACATTGAAATTTTCACGCCCTAAAGCACTGTTAAGCTGAGGATTTTCCACCCTTGGTATTCCACCTTTCGTGGGAAAGCAGAGCGAAGTACACGGCACGTAATACAATCTAGGCGGCAGGTTCTGCCACCAGGAAGAAAGCGGCATTAAGTTTGGCGACAACGTAGTGACGTGACGCATGAGGGTTGATTGAACCAAGGAAAACCTAACCTAATTTACGCGGTTGTATGTCGATTCTCACATGGGTATGGCAGATTGAACCAAGGTGGAATACAAGAGATGGGAACCGCCACCTTTCAAATTAAAAGTTTTAAAAAATGCAGTAGATGTGACTCGAAGATTTCATTTATTAAGAACAAAATTGGCTGAAGATTACAATTAAAATTTTGAAATTTAAAAAATACAAAACCCACCATCTTCTGAAGGATAAACCTCGGAGTCCAGGTCTTCCTGTGCGTGATCTGAAGGCGAATCCCCAACATCACTGCAAAGAAAAAACCCAATGAAAACACGAATACTGCCACAGAGAACCCAAGTGTTTCAAAATTGGCGCCACTCACTTGTCGTCTGGCTCTCGCGTGATGAATTTCTCATACAGCGGTCCAGGTATAGAACTAGTAGGAGGGAAAATATCTTCGTGGAATAAAATAATATTCTTGACCAGTTCGTTGATTTGGTTCTGGTACTGAAGTTGGTCCTCTTGGTCCTTGGGAACGCGTACTAAGGTAGGGCCGAAACAAATGGCCAAATTGTAGGGGTCCATCATGTTTTCATCAGCAAACTCAGACAGGCTGCACAGGAAACACAAGAGGTTACGTTGGACGGCACATGTAAAGACTCGAAAAACCTTCTGGAAAAACCTTCAGCCGTTGGAAATGGGATCTACATTGATTTTCGAGTGTAAGGCCACGTTTTAAGGGCAATCGGTCCCCAGACCAAAGCGTCAAGCGAAAAAATACCGACAAAATTTCCCCAAGTTCCACAAGATATTTTCAGAGGATATTTGCATTTTTTTACGCCAGAGCTTGACCTTTTCTTCTCCTAAACGAGGGAAAAAAACCTTAAAAAAACTGAGCTTTGGGTGCAAGTACTATTACTTCAAAATGGAAATCCCAACAGCGAGCAAGACATTTTGATACGTTTTATGAACATTTCCAGCTTTTGATCTAACTTCGAAGTAAAACACGAAAAAATCAGTGAGCTAAACGAGAGAGAATTTATAGCATTGCGATTGGAGAATTTGAGAATCAAGCGGACGATTCCAATATAAAATTTATCCCGATTTTTTCATGTTTCCTAAATTTTTACTGAGGCTTCTCTGATTTTCCATATACAAAAACAAAAAAAAAAGCCTGACTTTACCCTGAATGCTAGACACCCTGTCCGACAGGCTATCTCTTTAAAGATTAGGATGGGGAACACCGCTACGTGTACCCGAAGTCCTCTCTTAGAAGTAGCCAAGTAATTTATAACTTTATATATTTAGAAAAGCGCGGCAAGAAAAACATGAAATAAGGAGCATTTCTACGTATTTGAATAAAAAGACTGGCTTTACTCATTTCCAAACTACAGCGAATAAAGTAACAGAAATAAAGGTACTGCGGACCCTGTGATCAAATTGAGAACCCTTAGTAACCAAAAATGACACTTTCATGTTTTGATTTATTTTTTCGAAAAAAAAAAGAAAACTTACAAATCGAAGTGTAACTTTTTTACGGGAGTGCGCAGGTTAAAAATTACTTACTGGTTCAGGAAGGCGAATAAATATCGTAAAACGACGATATTCGGTCGAGGTAAGCTCATAACAAGATCTCGCATCTTCACCACGAACTCGTGTTTAGACTCCAACTCTGAAAACAGATAAAAAAAAATCAATAAACAGTCAAATTTATGACTCGTTTTTGACCCTCTTTTGGGAGATACCTGCAACAAATACTTACGTGCTAGATCCATAATATGTTCAATATGTACAATAGGAAAGAGAGGTTCTCTCAGTTTGCGGAGGTACAATTTAAGTACTCCCGCAACTGAGTTGATGTCGCTGGCGTCCGTCATGTCAGATAACGGGTCTTCGCCTCTTTCAAATGCCTCCTGGAAGTTGTTAATTTCTACTTGAGCACCAGAAACCCTGAAGATACCCTGGTGGTGCAGACCTAAACGAAAAAAATATCATGTTATCACGGGAAACAGATTAACTATCAACAGAATGGCGAAACTTCGAAAGACTCCCGAGGAACCAAGTTGATAAGCTACCAACTCCTAAATTCAAAACATCTTTTGAAGCAGCCAAGAAAACGCCGATTTTCGGAATTTAAATTCTTCCAAAAAGTTGAAAAAAGTGTGTCCAATACCATAATGCTTAGAAA
>Ga0058701_10001797_pt1 | contig 15631 bp, 10 predicted proteins | sample AgamicOrMae_FD_97039 | JGI IMG/M metagenome (GOLD analysis project Ga0058701, IMG submission 97039) | Agave microbial communities from Guanajuato, Mexico - Or.Ma.e | ecosystem: Host-associated > Plants > Phyllosphere > Phylloplane/Leaf | place: Guanajuato, Mexico | collected 2012-06-04
GTTAGTAAATCCTTAATGTGCTGGTAACAGATACTAACCGACTAGTAACATTTGCTAACCAAGTTATGTGTCCCTTTTTTTACTAATTTGTGAGTAATTCTAGCTGACCCATTTTTCTCAGTGTACGATGTATGACGTTGTAATGCCGTAAAAAGACGGTATTACACGATTCTGCAAGAACCATATTGATTGACCCTTGGTGCATGCGTCGGGAAATGAAATATCCGTTGTCCTTAAGTTTTGCTTACGGTTAGTTAAGGAGTTTGGCCGTTCGTGGCGCTACTGCCACGCGTTGCAAACTTTGTAGGCACAAATCTAAATAAAGCAATTCTTTTCAGTATTTTTAAAATACTTTTTATGTTATTGCACACTTGCGTATTTCCAAATGCAAGAAAATAGTTTTTGTGCTGCTACGCGAATTTAACTCTGCATTGTTTCAAAATTATTATTCCCAAATCATATTTACATTGGACGGCTGGGTTTGGTACAGAACTCTTACGGATGATGTTAAGATCACGTGACAGGTTGTTCAAGGGCATCTGCAGTGGTGCTAGTGGAACCGCGTCATCTATCACAGAGGAGCCGTTGCAACCCATGCCTACTCCAAAGAGCGCAAACTGACGATTTTTCCCCAAATCAGTTGTTTTTCGAGAAGGCGGCGCCTGCAGTAATTTTTGCAGTGCACCAACCAGCTGCGTTGATGGGACAATGGCCCTACGGCCCGGCTCGCCCCACCCGACATCTGATCCCATGTCCCTCTTGAACCGACCTCACTACACCACCTTACGCAAACTCGCACAGAATTAGACGAAACGAGTGCTGACGACTCCCTTACAACGTTATTGCTCTTTTTATTAACGCCATTTTCTTTAAAGTGATTTTCAATTGTCTTACGAGGTACAATAAGGTGAAAGGTAAGGTCACTGTTCCAACTTTCGCTCGTGAGCCACCAGAGCCACTATACACCTTGCCTATCGGGTCAGTTAGCTTAGGTAAAGGTATTAAATTCATGCTAGGTTAAACTGGGGTAGGTTGAGTTATTAAAAGTCATATTAGGTTGCAGGGGGCTCCACTAAAAATCTGAAATAATTATTTAACAATTAAGATCAAAAACTGTGTCGTAGACTGCAATGAGACATGTTCGGCTATTGATTACCCGCATCGATGAAGTTAATGTTTTTCTTTGAATGCATGAAAATTTACTGTTGCATAGGAAGTTTATTCGTTTGAATACTCCTTTTTTCTAAGAGTTAATTTAAACTACGATAAAGTTCAATAAATTTTGAATATTCTCGTGGAGATCATTGATTATTTGTGAATAATAATAAACGTATTAGTCGGAGAAAAATTCAAAAATACCCAATAAATGGGTTTCCTTAATTTTTAAATTCTGAAAATTCTCCTCTGTCAGTACCCATATTGTAGGTAAAAATAGACTTCTGTCAATGCCCAAATCATGGCTACTCATTGTTTAGGCTACCTCTATTCAAAAGAGTCATGAATTTGACCCCCTCCCCCTCCCACCAAGTGAAAGTCATGCACAGTAAAAGCTAACCCCTGTTTTAGGTATTCCCACACCTGTTCTGGGTATGTAGGTGGAACAGGGCGAGAGCGTGAGCTGGTTATTTTTGAAGATAAACCTATCAACAACCATGTCAATGAAAAGGTCTCGTCGAGAGCTCTCCGTTGATATGGTTATTCATAGGGATATGTTTGAAAGAAACCAGATTACGCTCTTCCCGTGTTTTACCTTCATCCTTAAAACAGGGGTTAGGTCTTACTGTGAAAGCATCCTATTTTGCGAGACGTAACTACTAGACGTCCCCAAGGGTATCCTTGATTGCTGTTTTAGGTGTATAGGTTATGTGGTCCAACCTTGGATAATACAACCTCAGTGGGCTAGTGCGCAGGTCGCGATGCGAGTGTGTTGAGATAGAAGCAAAACGGGAGCTTTCGGGAGGGCTAAGAGGCGTTTCTGGGCGGGGTGGGACCGAGGCGGTTCGGCGCGGGGCGGCGGCGGCCAAGTGGTCCCTGAGTGGCACGCGGCGGCGTTGCCCTTGTAGGCTTTTCCTTTGTCAAGGGTCAACGAAGAGTCCCTTCTACGGTCGGCTGGCAGGCCCTCCCCCCCCTCCAGACCTGGCGCGCCAAGGACCACAAAAACTGCGCCTTCCTTCATTTCCTGCGGAACAGCCCGGCGAATACTTCACTGGTGCTGCGGGGGGTTTTGGCCTCTGGACCAGTTCCCGGAATTTATGGACCCAGCAGAGGGCAACATAGCTTTTTGCCATGGAGTAACACTCGAGAGAAAAACAAAGAACTATTGCGTATTCTTCGTTATATCTTCTTCTGAAAATGTCCCAAGCAGATACGCCTGTGCTTGTGTCGGATTAGGTTAAGTTCTTCGTGGTTTTAACTTAGCAAGCTCTGGTTAGATTGACATGGGCTTAGGTTAATGTATATTCGCTTAGTTTAGGTTCGATTACGTTGATTAGGTTAGCTCGCTTTGTGTGAGGTATAGATCGATTAGGAGAGAATTGTCTTATTTGGATTCGCTTAGATAATGTTCAATTATGCACAAGAGTCGGTTATGACAATGTTACTTAAGCAGGGTAGCTGTCATAAGCGCCAAAAACCACAAGCGCCAACGCCGCAAACACCAATCCGTAACCGCCAATCGAGAAAAGTCGCAAACGCCACAGGTCTTAACTGCAATACTAACCTTACCTAACCTAACTTCACCTAAGTTAACCTAACCTAACTTAGCCTAACCTAACTTAACCTAACTAGACCTAACCTAACCTATACGAACTTTGGCGTTTGCGACTTTTCTCGTTTGGCGGTTACGGACTGGCGCTTGCGGCGTTGGCGCTTATGGTTTTTGGTGCTATCGAATGCCCCCCACTTAAGCATAGGTTAGGTTGAAGAAGCTCACTTTAGATTTGGGGTAACACTTCAAAATTTGGTTAGGACAACAACGTTCTGATTAGTTGCTCCAAACAAGCCTTCCTCTCCACAAGGGTTTGACGCAATTTCCACTACTCTCCGTAATCCCCTTTGCCTGAGGTTTATCCGCTTTTATGAAAGTTTTGTTTGCCTTCAATTTCCAACGCAGCACTGTATTTGATTATCCTGTCCCTGCATACAGCTGCTGATTCCACCATGACACACAAGTTGGAAAACTGCACGGAAAAAAAAAGTTAGCAGTAGCAAGGTAACGTCCTAATTGATACAAATTATTTTGGCAGACAGTGCTAACTTTTTAGCAGTCATTGCTAACGTTCGATGTAGCTGCTTAACTTTTGGCAATGGCTGATAAAGACAAATTTCCTCAATTTTACCGCCTGCTAACTTGTTAGGAGCTATATCTGACGTTATAGCAATGGCTGCTAAACAGCTAACGACTTTTCCTAAAATTGATATCACCTGCTACATGAATTAACGCGTTAGCTGCCACTGCTAACTTCGTTTTTCCGTAAGGTGAAACCCCAATGCCACTGCATAGTTTCACCGATGATTAGAAAAGTTAATTCTCATTTACTGACTTTCTTCCTTCTTAAATCACTTAAGATTTTTTCTTAATATCGTATTGGGTAAGTTTATCAAAAAATGAATTCCGCATTACTTTACGAAACATCATCGGCGGGCAATCGTGCAAAACTTTTTTGGAACTCGGAAGAAATTCTGCGTCATTTTGGTTCGGGGACCACACACATGCGGAATTATTTTCATTTCCAAAACAAACACAAGTTGTGTTGATTTTTTACCTGCTTTGCAGCTCGGCAACAGCCGCTAGAAGACAAGCAAGGCGTCAAAGTTCCCGAAGTCGCGATGATGGCAAGCAATGAGCTGGAATTAAACAGCCGCGACAGAAATCGGGCCCAAAGCCAACTGCCTTTGTTCGCCCTTTCATTCAGTTCATTTCAGTGATTTCAGGGAGGGGAACTGTTTATGTGTCGTATTGAATTGGGTGACCTTCGTCAGACAAATTAACTGTTTCGACTCTACTTTTTGTAGAAACTCCTTCTGGGGTTTACAGATTTGACTCTACTTCTTGTAGAACCTCTTCTGTAGTGGCGTAGGTATTAGGGGCGGGGATCAAGGGTGTTGATCCCTCTACTTAGGTACGCCTTAAAAAAAGGGGGGGGGGCGACTGCTCTATTTAAAATTTATTAGGTTCGGCGCCGTGCGTTCAAGTCACCTCCCATTTAAAATGCATTAGTTTGGTTACGTGCATTCAAGTTTCTCTATATAAATGCACTCCGGGTTAATAGCAACACCCTTAAAAAAGCATTTTTTGGGGCATAACTTTTGTTTAGAAAATATACGCCCCTCCTTTCAAATAAATCTTTGACACTATATGCGCGTAAACTGCTTAAATATGTGTAATATTTTTCTTTGGTGCTAGTTAAATGGTATCAAACCAGTTAGTGTTTCGGGAGCATAAATAGGCGACTAATTTAAGGTTTTCCGGAGGTAGACAACCCCCGCCCCCCTACTAAAATTTACCGACGCCACTGCTTCTAGCGTTTAGAAGTCCATGAAGCCAACGCTGAGTTTTTTTTATCATTATTATTATTTAAGTACTACCAGGTTGATTTGAGAAGTTGAAATTTCCAATCTCTGTGCCAGCTTTTTGTCAGTGTATCTGAGCGAGACAGAAGGCACGTAATTCAGCTTAACTTAACCTAGGTAAACCTAATCAACCGGTCATCAAGCCTGATCAGACATCACGACACCGTTACACTCTAATTTTTTAAGGTAGCAATTTTAACCTTTTGGTTCAACCTTTCGTTGTCAAATCGAGAGAAACGACAGCGGAGCGCTGCAAGAGGCATCTAACCTAATATAACCTATCCTAACAAAGCCCTTGCTTTTTACCAAGACAAGTTACAGTCACTTGTGCCTCGCTTCGCTATCGCTCCGCTCGGCTGTCGCCAAGCCTAATGCCGCTTGCTTCTCGGCGGCCCTAAACGGCCCTAAACCGTCCGCCGAGAAGTAAGCGGCGTTAGGATTGGCGACGACGACCTTTTAATGAGGTAACCCAAGGTTAAGTTAGGTTAGGTTAGGTTATGTGAATTGTGCTTCGCTCCGCTATCGCTCTGCTCGGCTTAACGTCGTAGAGGTTGAACCAAAAGGTTTAAAATGCAACCTTAAAAATTTAGAGTGTAGGTTCGGTTTACCTGGGTTAAGCGCCCATTTGCCTCGATTTGCTCGACCGCGCGACAAAAGGTGGAACAATGAGGTGGCAAATCCAACCTTTCAAAACTACTCTATGGCGAACTCGCGTTGTGCACCGCATTTTACTTGGAGGAGCGTTTACAATCGTTATCCCATTGAGCCCCATATTTCATTATGATGTAAGAGAGATCCATTACAAATTTTTTGAAGAAGTCATTACGGTCGGCGCGGCGCGGAGTGAGAGTTTTTGAGAACGTCCCGTTGCTCCGAGCTTCGTTGCTCTATCTCACGCACTTCACGTCAATCACCGACAATACACAATCAATCATACGTAATTAGTTTTACTGACTTGGTTCCATATTTTACAGCATCTTAGCCACTTCCCTTCCGTCTGGGTAACGCTTTTCAAAGTAATGATTAGCATACGAATTCCCCTATTTTCTAAACTTTTAGTTGGTAAACTCACTTTAAAAATAAAAATGAGCCTATTTGGGCCCGGGCAATGGCAAAAAAAATTAATACAAAAGAATCAACAAAAAGTTTCCTCTCGAAATTAAGGAAATTTAAGTTTTAACAGAAAGTTCACACATTTTGTGGAGATTTTCGTCGTGAAGAAAACCTCCACGACGAAAGAAAATATGTACTTGGGGCCCGGAACAGCCCGCTGGAATAAAATAGGTCAAGAAAAATAGTGATACAAAAATACAAGAAAAAGGGCCACAAAGTCATGACCCCTAGAATTTATTTTTTTTGTGGAAGAAGGTGTCATGACGTATATGACCCATTGTACGTACATTTAAAAATCCGAAACAAGCTTTGAAAACGAGTTTGAAAACATTTTTTAAAAGTCTCCAGAGGAATTTTCGTGGAAACAAAAGCGTATATTCTGGACTAAACGATTCCGCTTTCGCAGCGTAATTTACTCTACACCCTTTTAAAAAGGGGGGGGGGGGCGAAAATTTGGCGGGAATTACTTTACACCCTTTAAAAAAAAAGGGGAGGGGCAAAAATTTTGCGGGCAAAAAGCGTAAAACAGGTCTGGCGTAATTTATGCTTACTTTTCGTGGGTGTACTCGCCTTTTAGGGCATAGAGTAATTCGATGCTTCCATGCGTTAAGTTATAACAAAAAAAGAAACAGTAAGGTCATAACTTTCCACCTGAAAGTTTTAGTGCTTACAAAGAATTCTCATTTCTACGCTCTCGGAAGAATTTACCAGGATTTTTTCTACTAACAAAGTTCAAACTTTACAAATCAAAATAGGCTTCCAACATGAAACATTCACCGAAATTAGCCCGCCCGAGTCGAAAAATAAATCCTGATTAAGCCCCCAAAATGCTGTTTTGTCTCAAAATCAGGTCTTATCTTGCATAAGCATAAGAAAGCGGGGGTCTTAATAAGGGCTTAATAAAGTCTGAATAAAACCCCCGCTTGCCTATGCTGATGCACAGGTAAGACCTGATTTTGGGACAAAACAGCATTTTGGGGTCTAATCAGGCTCTCTTTTTCAACTCGGGCGTAAGCATAGAAATTGGAATTCTAAAAGCACTAGAATTTTCGGCCTAAAAGTTATGACCTTATAGCACTATGGGTTTCTCAGTTCTGACCTTAGGTGCTAGAGAACTGGGTTTTTCAGTTATGAACTTTCTGCTTTGAGTTATCAAAATTACGCGGCTTAAGCAGAAGCGTTCAGGCCGGAATTTCCGCTTTTGTTTTTTCCAGTGTTCAGGCGGTTGGAAGCAGATGGCCCACAAGAAGTGGGTAGCGAACTTTCTGCTAGGAGGCTCTATGCTGGCCAACTTTTGTTTTCAACATGTTAGCCATTTTTCGCGATTAACACAACAATGTGGACTCGAAGAGCATTAAACTAACTGCAAGAAAAACATTTGAAAAGGCCCACGTATCAACCCTATCAAACAAAATATTACAGATAAACCCGATTACATCGTATTTCCCATAGTTTCCCATACTGAACCGTTCGCATGCTGTGCAATCTCATAGGGTTTAAGGGCGCTTTGTGGGTTATTATATGCAGTACGACAAGTGGCACAAAATCTCAAAATAACAAGCAATGACCTCACAGATAAACCAAAACAAAACATATCTATGCAATTCAGAGGGTACACTAGGTAATTTTTCTCAGATATAAACCTCAACTGGACCGATTTCAGACCAACTTCCCGTTAGCCAATCAGCGACCTGGGCCAAGTTCGCAACCCTCTCCTTGTAGGTCCTCTGGTTGGAAGTATTTGAATGAGAGGGCAGTATGTCACAGGGCGTCGTTTCCACCTGAGTAGCGTCTCTTCGGGAGAAGCTAACGCGGTGTGATTGGTCGCTTTTGGGGCGGGCGCGGGACGGGCCGGGGCGGACGCGGGCCGGGGCGGCATTGCGCTTGGACGGCCTTTCCGCTCCAGCAGCGCAGCGGGCGCCTCGCCACGCCACGCAGCCGCACCGCAGCTCTGGCAGGCCGCCTCCTCTTCGTTTTTCTATGTGGCGATAGCGTAGCAAGTGATGTTGGTTTTGTTTGCAGGGCCGTGCGGAGTCCGTCGGGCGGCGATGGCGACAAGGGCTCCGTCCCTGGGGTGGACTCCAGCTCGGAGTCCGTGGACGACTCCTCCGAGCACAAGCCTCCTCAGGGCATCGACAACTCTGTCATGAGCACTCACTCCTCGCACGCTGGCCTCGTTCCTCACTCTTCTCATCTCTCCCATACGCAAACTCTTCTACAGGTACGCTACGCTGTCTCAGTAAAGTCGGAAATAAAATCTTCGTGTTCACTCAAGGGTAGCTGTGGGTAGCTATCATAAGCGCCAAAAACCACAAGCGCCAACGCCGCAAGCGCCTATCCGTAGCCGCAAAGGGAGAAAAGTCGCAAACGCCAAAGTTCATAACCGCTACCTAACCTAACTTAACCTAACCCATAAAATGATAGGCCTACCTATCATTTGGCTGTTACGAACTTTGGCGTTTGAGGCGTTGGCGCTTGCGGTTTTTGGCGCTATCGAATGCCCCCCGATAGCTATCATAAACGCCAAATTTCAAATCCGCCAACGCCGCAACGATGTCCAAAACCGACAAATTTCAAATCTGCCAACGCCGCTACCAACATAACCTAACATAACCTAACCTTTGACGTGGTGGTTATGATTATTATTGGCGCTTATGGATACTGGCGGGTGCAGCGTTGGCGGTTTTGAAATTTGGCGTTTGTAGATGCCGCCCTTCACAGCAAAAAAGTATAAAAACCGTGTTTTTCTGGAGAGTATTTTTTTTATTGGTTTACTTTGCGGGATCCCCACTCTTAACTCTTAACATTAGAAGAATGAAGATTTTTTATACTCTGAGTTTGCTCGATCTCTCCTCTCTCTCCCCCGAACTCCGTTTTTTCGCTCGCTCAGGTACGCCACTTGTTATCCGGAGCGTCTTCGTTGGATGGGGATATGCCCCGGCTTACAAATGGTGGTCCTGAGCGAGCAAGGAAACGCAGTGTTTAGATGAGAGAGAGGGAAAATCGTGCAAACTCAGAATTGAAACTCTGTTCCTACAACGTATACACGCTAAAAAAATTAAGCGATAAAAATTAACTTTAGGAGTAAAAATTCACTCAAATAATGAAGAGTGAGCCACTAGGCAATGTAGTGGCTCACTTTTCATTAATTAGGGGTAAAATTTCACTCCTATAGTGATTTTTACTCCCAAATTTTTGAGCGTGTGAGTTTCAGAAGTCTGATTTTCCACCTCTTGTGTTCCGCAATAGTCGCTAAATCAAGTAAAGCGGAGGCCGAGGCAAAACGTACCAAACTAAAGCGAAAGTTTAATTGCTGTCGCTAAGCCACATCTCTCGGGCAGTTAAGAAGTTCTTCTACTTAGATTAATCGATAGACAATGTTAAAAAAAATACAGCGGTTTGATTCACTTTCGCCATTCGTCTGTCTTTTTAATACTTTCAATAAATTTGCAGAACTTCTCTGACCGCTGTGTTTTTCTATGAATCCTCGACCTTATGGCAATGGTCACTTCTTTTGGCACCTAATAATGCTTTCAAGTCAACTCATACCGACTTTATCCCATTGGATTGATGTCGAACCTATTTACCTACAAGCAAAACTGTTTGATACCTACAGGCATGAACCGTCCAGTTCGAGGGGACATTTTCTTAACCGTCCGGATCGAGAAGACGTTTTCTTTAACCATCCAGTTAGGACCATTCGAAACTGCGTTTTCCTTGATCTGTAATCCTTCAATTCACCAGTATGTGTATTTTGGTCAGCCTAAACTGTTAACATTAGCTTTATCTACAACCTCAGCTGATCGAAACACAGCCCTCCTTGAAGGGATTCTTACAGACCGCGAAAAACGCAGCTTTGAATGGTCTTCGAACTGGACGGTTTAGGAGACGTCTTCTCGAGCTGGACGGTTAGGAAAACGTCTTTCTTGAACTTGATGGTTAATGTCTTTAGGTACAGTATTTACTTTATTTAAAAGAATAAAAATAAAATAGAGAGGAAAGCACGACGACTTTGTCTTTTACTAAAGCAAAGATTCGGCCCGTGCCAAATTTACGTTGAAAAAAGTGTTAAAGTACAAGTGCATTGAGGACAAAGGATTTCCTGGGCGGGCCATCATTATGGGCAGCACAACTCATCAAAACAAGGAGAAAGGAGTGTACTTTGTGCTGGGGGCTTTATCAACAAAGCGGCGATCGATCCGATCGCGCCGGCGCGGCGAAGCGGATTTCGCAACGCATTGGGCTGCAACTCGCCACGCCCCCAAACATTCTACTTCAAAGATGGAATTCTCCATCTCTTGTGTTCCACCCTGAGCATATTTTTCATGACATTTCGAGGATTAAAAACGCCCAAACGCGTAGATTAAGCCAACTGTAGTAGAAATAACCTTGGTTGAATGAATCTCGGTGAAGTTAAGCTAGTTTGTGTAAACCTAAACAGTGGGTTAAGTTGATTTAGGTAAGTTTACCCTAGGTTAGGTTAACCAAAGGTAGATTAAGCTAGATCAAATTAAGTCAGTTACGTTATATTAACTAACATGTAAGGTTATGTTCTTGGTTTGATAAACCAAGGTTAGACAATCCTTTATTAGATGAACGTAGGTTAGATTAACATAGGTTAGGATAACTTAGGTTTAGTTAACTTAGGTTGAGTAAACCTAGGTTAGTATAACCCTATGTTAGGTTAACCTTGGTTTAATAAACCTAGCTTAGATAAACCTTGATTAGATAGGTTAGATTGACATTGGTCAGGATAATTCAGGTTAGGTTAATCTTGGTTAGGCTAATCCAGGTTAGATTAGCCTAGGTGAGGTTAACCTGTGACCTCTGATATGTTAACGTACTCAAGGCTACCTTAAATAAGATCAACCTGTTAGGTTAAGTAAACCGAGGTTAATTTAACCAATGCTTGCCTCACAAAGTTCGTTCAACATAAGTTGGAGCAGATTGAGAGCCTTGTGAAACTCTGCGAGGCAAAACTAAACTAGGTTTACCAACGTCACGTTGTGCCTCGATACCACTCCGCTCGTCCATTGCCAAGCCTGATGCCGCTTACTCATTGTTACCGAGAAGGAAGCAACATTAGACTATGGGACTGCAAGGAAAGGTTAACCCAGGTTAGGTCATGTTACGTATATCATGCCTTGCTGTCCCATCGCTCCCCATGTTAGGCGATCAAAGAACACAAAGAGGTTGAAAACTCCATTACTCAGATGCAGTAATTTAAAACTTGTGTGTTTTCCAGGAGCCTTCCATGTCTGGCCACCCCGACCTGTTCGGGTCGGATATGAAGCCCTCGGTGGCGTCCCTCCAGGCCAGCGTGATGTCCGTGTCGGCGGCCGCCGCCGCCTACCAGTCGCAGCTCCGCAGCGCCGCCGCCGCCGCCGCGGCGTCCGGACTGGCGCCGCCGCCGGGGCCGCCCTCGTTGGCCGCCTTGGACCACCCCCAAGCCGTGCAGTCCATCGGCCCGCCTCAACACCAACACCACCACCACCAGCATCACCCCGACACGGCTTTGCTGCACGACTACCACAGCTTGTGACAGTGGGCTACTGGCTATGGCTACGGCCAGAGCCAGTAATATAGACCTCTTGTTGTTGGCCGTTTTCACTGTAGGTGGTATTGACGTGACGCTGTCGTCCGAGAACTGTCGCATCTCTTTCTGTAGACGCGAGGGCGTCGGAAAACTGTAAAATCCCAAAGACTGAAATTGGCGCCATCTAGCGGCAGCAGCCATAACTGTCAACCCTATCCATGGCGTCGGAACGTCGGTTCGAGCTGCTGTCGCTAGATGGGGCAAAGGTCGGGCCTTAGGATTCCCATAGATTAAATATGCGGTGGGAGTTTCGTTTTCCCGCGAAACGGTTTGCTTGGAGGCATAGGGACGCGGAGGATAAGACAGTAGCAATAAGAAGTGACTTAATGATCTGCCTCATAAAGTATTCTTAGCCGAAGGAAAGTTTTCTTACATGAAGAATCAGGTTATTTTTTTAAGTCCGGACCAGCACTTTTACAGAGTAGATTTCTACCATGTAAACTGGGTTTGTTGCAAAGTCGGGTCAACCTAAGCTACATTTATTTCAAATCAAGTTTACATCAAAAGAAGTAGATTCCAAAACTTGATCAGCTTAAGCTGGATATCTTGCACACCCTTTTTAAAATAGGCAAGACACCTTGGAAGCTCGCTTAACCTAAATGAGGCTTACCGCAAGTCTTTTTTTTTATAAAGAGTACCGAGCGTCGCCGACGCAAGTCGCGGTGGAAAAACATCGATTTGGTTGATTTTTCTCGTCTCATAAGTAAATTCTCTTTTTGTAGGAATCATCTCGGTCATCAGCTTCCACTTCTGTAGCTCACAAAGCGGAAGTTCTCTGACGCAACCCGAAATTTTCCAGCAGTTCACATATTCACTTTTCGTTTGCGATATTTTTCAGATCGCTACAGAGGGGAACCTAAGACCATACTTTGTTTCCGCGTTTGCTTTTTAAAACAAAACGAACCGTAGGCTTCCGATCAAATCCGAAGCCGGCGATCTCTAACAATTTTGGTTAAGATCGGAAGCATTCGGACATTCGCGGGAAGAGTTTGCGAACTTCGTTCCAATTAGAGAAGCGAAAAGAGAAACACAATGAGGGACAGAAAGAGCAGCGACGTTCCTTTTGCGATGAAGTATAGTCGTCACTCAATAGCAAGTAGCACGAAAACAACCTTTATTTTAGATGGTATGGGCTATTTCCTATTACGGACTCATGTTAAAGTCAGTCACGGTGACGAATAGAAGACTATTGACGGGCATGAATGCCGTTCATTCAAAAGGTAAAGTCACCTCAACTGTTGGCAGTGTCGTTTGTGGGCGTTTTTGTGAATCAAAAGATTGTGATGTTGTTTTATACTGTAGGTTAAAGTGGGGGTGTATATACAAGAGACATAACGAGTATGAACATTCTATATTTAATTAACATTGTGTGATATCACCATATTTGTCTGTGACGGCGAAACCAAATCTTATTTTCTCATATAAGTTATGTCTTCTGATGTTCGAACAAACCAGATCAGTCGGTAGTGTACAAAATCGTCAAGAAAACCCTTGTTTTCGGAAGGGGACTAAAATTACCGTCAAAAAGTTTTAGCAACAAATCTTAATCTTCATATTGGCATGAAATTGAGAATTGTCTTGCCACCAGAAAAAAAGTTGCTACTGCAACTAGAGCAGCTGTTGTTGAAGCAACTAAATCTTTTGTGTCTGATTTTTTTTTCACATATTTTGTTAAATAATCTTGACAGGTTAACAGCCCCTTTTTCGGCGATCGCTTAGAATCTCAAATGTTCATGTGGGGTGGAAACATTTTTCGCGGTGACCCTGTGCAACTGCTTGCAACTGCCCTTGCACTGAGATTTTTAGGGTTGCACTTCACACATCTGGGCCGTTCCATCATATCTTTTGCCTAGAGGCCTGGATATACCACTAGAGAGGAGGCATTGAGGGAGCAAAAACATGGGCGCCGCCGTCTTGTTTCCGAAGTTTCTCCGTAAGCTACAAAGCATTTGATGGTCCTATCAGAAAAAAAATGACTGCAGAATGCATCCTCTCTTGCACGGGTACTGTAAATCCGAAGTCTCTTTTTTTGCCCAGTCAAGCGAAGAGAGGCACAATGCGCGCAACCAATTCCGCTATAATATACGATATCGAGCTTGGCGACGATACCTTTGGTCAAAGTTAGGTTGCTTGCAATATGCTTCACTTCACTGTCGCTGTCGCTTCGCTTGGAGGTTTACGATCAGACGAGGTGAAAATGCAACCTTCAAAATTTAATGTGCATGATTTTCTAGAAATGTTGTTTCATCTCCATGGATTCGTGGGACAATTGCCCAAATGACTACAAGCTCAGCCAGTAAAAATAATGAAGAGGGACTTAAAAAAATCCACAACAAAAAAACTGAAATCTTATACGTGAGCAAAAACATTGTTTATATCTCCATAAACTTCCGGGAGGAATTGCATACCAGTCCGCAGAACGAGAAATGGGTTGATCCTTGTCAATATTTACAAAGAAATTCGAGTGACAGCTGAAAATTTGATGATTCAACGGTACTTACAAACGGAGCGTAACCACATCGGCATATTTATCCGCATTAAAAAAATACTTTTTAAAGTCGTAATTCTTACGACAAAAATTTGATTCACAGACTCATTTCGTATGGAAAAAAAAGGTTCACTCAACAAGCCAGTATTTCATTTTAGAATGCAGCCCGTCGAATCATGGAAATATAATGAACTTTCACTTGAACTCCATGCCTCCCTGCAAATATAAGCTATAGAGACCGACTGAGAAAATACTACAGTAGTATAGTTATTTTGGCTGTAAAAATTTCCAGTTGGGGAGTTTTGATTATCTTGAGTATCTGTTATAGAAGTGTTTTATTATTGCGTACAGTCGTTGAGTATATTTTAATAATTTTATTGAGATGAAGATGTTTCTCTGAGACAAGCCCCAACAACACATTCCAACGATCACAATGTACATAGATTACGATGTGTTACCGTTTGTGGGTCAACACTACATAGTGCACTGTAGTTCACCGACACAAAATTGTCAGCTGAACCAACCTGGAATTGCACAGATGTAGTAATTTTGGATCAGGGGCATGACGACCTGTGCTGATACCCGGTAGAGCCGCTTCTATCCTTTAGCCGCGAATTTTAACCTATCTGCAGTAGAGAGCCTCACAGGGAGAGGCGTCAAATGCCATGTCACCCTTCGTCCCACCAATCTGAGTTGCTGGTTTCATGCATCCCACGAATCAGCGCACAGCGCGGGAATAAGTTGACCCTCTATCCCTATTTTCCTCTCTAATCTGCAGGTAACAAGCGATGAGGCGAATGGGTTGAAATGGAGCCCTCAAACTTTGTTAAAGATTTTTTTAAAGGCAAGTTGCACTTCTGTGCTAATGAGGGGTCGAATGGGCCGGTCTTCTTTACTTGTGTAACTACTAGTCAAATATTATAGAACACTAATTAAATTATAATTTTTAAGGAATCTTTTGTTGTTGTTTTTTTCTTAAATTCCTCCCACTTAAGACACGGAGCACGTAAATCTCCGGCTTCAAAGGTCAGAATTTCCACAATGATGAAGAGGATGGTAATGCAGGATTTTTGTGCTAAAAAAACTGCTGAAAAATATTTTCCTGTGTTACAAAAGAATTTAAATTGAATGAAAATGACTGGTTTGAAACTCGGAAATATACTTATTCCAAAGGGACATTGGAAAGGACCGTTTCTTTAGTGAAAATATTTTTGAAGAGTTCTTGAATTCTTAGAAAGACAGATTCGCTCAAAAAATACTTTACTCTCTCATTTCTCGCGAGGGATTCCTAATTTTTATATTGATCACTCAAAAAAATCACGATTTTGAAATAATACAAACATAAGCAGGTATTTTTCAGCTTGGAATCCTTCCAACACCATCCCCTTCAACATAAACAACCTTCAGTCAAATCGGAGGCGGACCATTGTGATGGTCTTCGTGTTAGCCTTGCCTCCTCACTAACGTAAGGAAGAATACGACCAGCACCTGTGTGGGCTGTCACAATAAATGTAACAAATCTCGACGGAAGGCCCTGTTGAGAGGCGTGTAGGAAACGACAAAGAAAGCTATCTGTTTGCTTGGCGACTGCAACATGGTTCTTTCGAGTTCAGATACTAAGGAATTTCGGCTGACGGGTCTTCGTTAAAAATACATGACATATATTATATTGTTTTGGTAGCGGTGCAGAGCATAAAGGGCATTTCCGGGAAGGACTGTTTATTGCTGCGTCTGGTCTTGATCTTGACTAGACTTTAATCACAACTCCTAAGTTTCCACGACCGACTACTTTAACAATGACAACAAGTACAATCGATCTAGGGTGTTAATCGACTCTCAAACCACAAGTCGATTCTCTGTTA
>Ga0058701_10001798_pt1 | contig 15630 bp, 9 predicted proteins | sample AgamicOrMae_FD_97039 | JGI IMG/M metagenome (GOLD analysis project Ga0058701, IMG submission 97039) | Agave microbial communities from Guanajuato, Mexico - Or.Ma.e | ecosystem: Host-associated > Plants > Phyllosphere > Phylloplane/Leaf | place: Guanajuato, Mexico | collected 2012-06-04
CAAAAATGGTTTCGAAACTACTAGAAACACGTTTCCAGGATGCATCGAGTCTAGGTCTTCTAAAACATGCACGAAATTACGAAGAGGATGTTAATTGGAAGAATGTAAATTGGAAGAGAACTCTTATTGATTTGGTCCGCTTAAAGCACGTGCCCTCCAATAAGATGTAGGGAGTTAAAACTCGCAGTGTTGGTTCATTAAGTAATAAGAGGTTAAAATGTCATATTACCTCCTCCTTGAACCACCATCGCCTGGCGACAAAGCAAATCTAAGAGATCGCAAAATTACTTTCGAAGTCAATTTACTGGGCAATCGTCTATTTTTTGTTGACTCTTTTATATTCATTAACGGACAATGAATTAAATGGTACAGATTCAATTATGTACATTTCCACAAGCTTAGAATCAAGATAGAAACTTTTGAAATACTACGTCATGTTACCATGACGCATGAAATGAAGTCATTTTTCAAAAAGTCGAGTTATTTGCTGCGTTTTTTCTTCCTCGCACATACTCTCCGTAATGTCGTATATATTTTTTCCCAAAATACATTTTGCAATACACCAACGACGAACAGAACTTGCTTTTCAGAATGTGTACTTTTTCTTGATTTTCTTGAAAGTATAGTTTCATGGTTAGTTGTGTGCCAGATACGCACTATCACAAACGCGAGAAAAAGATGCTTTTTTTTCTTTTTTTACTCAGAGATTGGTAGTAAGCGAGGAAGTTTAGCGATCACTTAACGACCAAATACAAGTTGACTCCCTCTTCCTTCGCTTAATGCTTCAAAGTGCTGCCAATCTTTGATTCCGAAAGAAAAAAAAAAAACTCTGAGAGTGTTTTTCTTCAGTCTTTGACACTATCTATATCGTATCAGAAGTGTAATGTGTGAAACAACAAGGTTGGAAAATTATTCACGTATCTGGCAGAAGGAGCTCTTCCAATCCACAAATAGCGTGAATTGCACTGGTAATTATGAGATGATCAACGACGAGTGTCCACCCTTGTTGCAAGCTAGCCTAGCAACCAATGCCGAGTCATGCTGAGTTCGTCCCCAGGACTTAAAGAACGCTTTGGAATACGACGACTCGCTTTGATTGGGCCTTGGTTGTTAGGCATGTCTGCGACGAATATGGAAACCCAAGATCACTCAATGCCCAAAGATTTCTTCACGTATTACCCTCACCAACACATCCGTTGCAATTCTTCACACACTAACCGACGTCACCAATTCACAAATCAGTGTGTGGTTTCTGCACAAAAGCATGTCAAAATCACACACTATAATGTGTGAAAAGACAGATTCACACATTCTGAAATGCAACTCCAATTCGGCTATGGTTCAAGCGCAAACGCTAAAAGTGGATTTCGTAGTGTGTGAAAAAGGCAAGGGACATATGACGAGGGTGCAAGGCGTGAATTCAAACGGCACTAGTAGCCTACACAACAAATAGACGTCTATGGGACATCTAAAGCATTCATTTTCATCCAGACACGGCGTTTTAGCTTCAATTCTAGAAAATTCCTTATTTTGCCTTGCCCTCTATTACGCTAATCTTAAGTTAGCCTTGCTTTAACTCCAAAATACCCTTGCCTCAATTAACTTTCGTTGGCAAAACACAGCCCTAGTTAAAAGTCTGAGTATCGTATGCGAAACTACAATTAATTTCCGTTGTATACGCTACCTTAAACCTGGTCATCATGACTTACTAGAACGTAAACTTCTGCTAACCAATAGGATAACTCAGGCTATGTTAAGATACGTTATTTATAATAGGTCAGTTCTAATGCATATTAAATGGGAGTAGACTTGAACGCACGGAAACCAACCTAATACATTTTAAATAGAGCGGCGTGTGAATAGTCACTTTGTTTATAATATACGTAACTGATATACAAGATAGAAACATTGATCTTGTTCAGACTATTGCTTTAGGTTTAGACACCCTATAAACGTCTATTTGCTCAGAGAGAATTTCTATCACAACTCAATATGCACTCCTTCTATACAAAGTTCACTGCAAAAAAACTTATGGGTCTAACTCATTAGCGTACGGGAAGAATGGACATCCGCAGCGTTTGTCTGAACATGTCTACGAAAACTACCTGTTGGGCAGCCCAGAGCATTGATCGAATATGATCAACCTCCTAATCATGAAACCTTACATCGGTAATCTTTTGGTTGAGGTTTTGTCTTACGCTTGCTGATATTATTTGCTCTGAGGGCACCGGTAGCATTTAAGACAAACCAGGAGGGTGTTCTGCGAACGGTTAAAATAACAATAATTACGAGCCCCTGCCTGCATGCCTCTTTGTAAGCTGATCAATATTTCTAGCGACGCTCCCTTAACACGTTTAGCGTAACGATGTTACCTCTGAATATAGCGGTAATCAGGATGTGTTTGATGCTAAAAGTCAGGATTTTTCGACGGCAAATAAGACAGACATATCTGAGTGTCAATAACTGAACGCTGTCGGCCTTTAATGGATTACAATGTGATTGAATTCTATCAAACTATACTTGCTGATAGCGTTGAATTTTCCCCGTACTTATTTTACTCTAGGATTTTTTTTTCTCGGAAACAAGAAATTGTCCTACCTCTTTTTAAAAAAATATTTTTATCTCCTAGGACCCCTGTTTCATTATCGATTTCTGCAGTCAAATTCAGACAGAATTCTGACCATCCGTCCCATTAAGGGTGTCCGAACGGCAACGCCTGGCGTGCGCTACGCCTGCTAGCGCGCTGACTGGGTCCGCGATAAGGGTGGCTGCGCGGTAGTGAAGAAGACTTTCTCCCTACCTCTCACTCTGCTCGGAGTGGGGGTAACAGCTCAACGGCGGCCTGCTGGCGTGTCCGGGTTAAAGGGCCCGGAAGGGGTAGCAGCGCGGTAGTGGGGGAAGACTATTTCTCCCTCTCTTTCACGCTGCTCGGAGTGGGGGTAGCAGCTCAACGGCGGCCTGCTAGCGTGTCCGGGTTAAATGGCCCGGAAGGGGTAGCAGCGCGGTAGTGGGGGAAGACTATTTCTCCCTCTCTTTCACGCTGCTCGGGGTAGGGGTAGCGGCGTGGCTAGCACGCAAGCAGGGTCAGGAAGGGGTAGCGGCGCGGTATTTGGGGAATATTGCTTCTCCCACTCACGCTGCTCGGGATGCGAGTAGCGGCGCAATGGCGGGAAAGGATAAATCTCTCCTCCTGACGAACGGAGCTAGCTTGTGTCGAACACATCGGACGTGCGCGCAAGGACACCCTTACTGCCAAATTGTACCCGTTTCTTTACAGAGAACTGTGGGTAATACAAGCATCGTACGAAAAAAAATGGCGTAGGCTGCGTAGCCCCGTTTTCAGCAGCACAGCAAATACAGTACGTGCTGAAGTAGCCGTCATGTCAGGGAAGTTCACCTGAATCCTCTGGTAAGTGTCACTCATCATGGCAATGAGCAAATTGATGAGAACAACGACACTTAGAAGCATGTAGATTCCGGTAACGATTTTGAAGAGGATGACAGTCCATTCAGGTTGGTCCCCAGAGAATTCTTTCGCCTCAGCAACTCGCATCGTTTCTGGGTATGTTTGACCGAATACGGCAAAGAAGAGCAGCTCGAAAGCTCTCATTGGGTTCATACGAACTGTGGAGAGAAAATTGTGCGATTACTGTTTAGCGGGTGGGTGTTTGGGCACCTGGCTCACCAGCTTTCTGTACCAGTGATTCGTCTCTCCCTTGACGTCTGATTTCAGCCAATAAGTCTCCATAGAAAATAGACGTACTCAAGTTATATACCTCCGGATTCTTCTAACACTAACAGGTAGATGAAGTTACCAGTACATAAAAAATACAAGTTGAGCTTTACATTGTACGCGTGAAGTTTTTTCATCCAGGTCATAGGTAAGAACACCACATGGGAACTCGAACATTCTCGAACGACTGCTTGAAAAGATTTCAATTCTCAGTGGAATCATCCGAGAGCAAAATGGTGGAAAAACTATGGAACCAGAGGGGTTTCAGATGAGGGAATCAAAAAAGTGAAGGGAAGATTTTAGTGTGGACGAAGAAGCTACGACTGGACCTTATACGTCTAATTTCTGTTTGCTAAAGCTGCAAATAAAAATGTAGTCCCGCGAATGACTTCTTCAGAGAGCAGAGGTAGAGCCACGGTACCCAAACCCACCCGCCTACAAGGCGGGTAGGTACCTGTATCCTCTGGTAGGTATCGCTCATCATAGCAATGAGAAGGTTGATGAGCACGACAACAGAGAGCAACATGTAGATTCCGAAGACAACGGTGAAGCACGCCTTGGTCCACGCGGGCTGCGAGCTGTCCTTGGCAATGGTTTCCTGAGTGGTCGTTTGACCGAAAACGGCGAAGAAGAGCAATTCGAAGGCCTTGATCGGATTCATACGAACTGTTAACGGCAAAATATACGAGTGATTTCCATGCCACCAGACCACTTTCTTTAAAGTTTATGGTCCTTGAGCATATGGTTCTTGAGCAATCATTTCTTGAGATTCCCCTAACATTTAGATCAGTACCAGGCTCGCGCGCGTACTTGGAATAAGAATCACACCTCTTTTCCAGTCTCGTTTAACTTTCTCGAAAAACTTGCAAGGGTTGATGTCATACATTCTATTCTTACTTAATCAAACGTTTGTCTAGCATAGACAAGGCAGTCACACCGAACTCAATCCTGGACGTATTGTCAAATATCCTGATTTTAAAAAAATGGGTTGTGTTTTGTGTATCAGGAGCACCAGAAAGATAGTTCTACAACCATCTGATATAATTCTATCATGGTTGTGAATTTTTCATTACAGTCTGACGAGTCAGATATCAGTCAGAATGAGATGCTATAATCGAAACGTTTTCTGCCGGAATAGCTGTACCGGTACTTCAGACTTGTCTAGATTTGCAATTCGCCAAATGAACATGGAACAGAATTAAACTGGCTAATGAAGGATTAACGCGTTACGAAAAAGAAAAACGCATTGAGCTCTATGATTAGTTGTTTTTAACAAATCACACGACTGAATATTGCAGCAATGGAGATCAAATCATTCACTTCTGACCACTTCAAAATTATTTTCAATGAACTGTACGAGTTGGCTGTTAGGGGGTTTGTTCATCACCGCAACCGTATGAGTTGATTATGTGACGCAATTTCTTTAGCTTGATCTTCGCTCCGGGTTGGCCCTTCATGGGTGGGTGTTGCGCGCGGCGCGAGCCCGCTCAGATCCATGAAAACCATCTATTCTAAATGGGAATGGGGTACGCGTGGTATGAGTACTTACTTCAGGTGACCCTTTGAAGCGCTGAAACGAGGTAAATAAATACCATAATGATAGGGAGGAAATGTCCCACCCGAATAAAATCTCCGTCATATTAGGTTGCAAATCAAAAGAAAAATATCACGATTTTTCGGTAAAAGCTACGTTAGCCATAGGTTTACTGTGTATGCACGAGTTTGCGTTCTAATACAAAGAAAAAGCAAAATGAATGACAAAATCATAAGTTCCGTTTAAATAAAAGCGTAGCGTCAATAGTTCAAAGTAATTAAGGAATCGTTGTACCGGTACCAATAGATGTTTGTCGATGTAACCTATGCCTATTCTGTTGTGTTAAGAGCATGTGCCAAAAACTATCGGTAGTCGAGGTGACAAGTCGATAAGGGAAGATTGGCTGTCATCATAACGCCAAATGAGCAGACTTTACACTACCGGTATAAAAGGTTGCATTTTTTACATCCTGCGTTTTACCCTGGCCTTGACTGGACGATGAACAACATACCACCGCATGGTTAGGTAAACCTACATTAGGTTAAGTTAGGTCACGTGCCTGATACCTGGCTTCGCTAGCACTTGACTGAAGCCAAGCCTTGTGCCGCTCACTTCTCAGAGGCAGAAACGGCCATAGAAGTAAACGGCATTCGCCGTGACCATTGAATAAGTTGCGTGACTCATGCCTCGCTCTACTGTCACTCCGCTCGGCTTTGGCGACAAACGAGAGATGCTGAAAATGCAACCATTAGCAGAGTGCAGTGCCTTGAAGATCGGTGCGAGTTTTGAATTGCAACATGACTCACCCTCAGCGAAAGGCGCGGAGCCGTAGCTATGCGCCGGTTTGTCCGCTAACGCCTGCTTCGGCGTTAGATTCCTGAAGGGCTGGTTCAACGCCACGATCTGCATGGAGAAGCCGAAGACGAAGATCGCCAACACGGCGAGAAACCTGGATAAATCTTGGATGAGATCGCCTATGATGATGGCCCACGGACCGAATAAGTGATGAAACGATAAAAAGTCTAAGATCTGAACACACGCCATGAGAAACGACACTGCGAATAACTGGTTCCTTATGTACATGAGCGTGGGCCAATAAGGCTTGACTATGACCACCATGCCGAGGACGTGCACGGCCACACCGAAGACACCGAACAGAAGCACTGCAAACTTGATCCATCCAAGGCCACTTTTATCACTGGGATTCTCCAGTTCGAGAAGAAGTAATCCGGAGAGCCACACTAGCAGGGCCCATTCGTACCAATAAGGGAAAAGCGTTTTTCGCACGACGGGGTAGATAGGGGTAATGGCGACTAACATGAGCAGCAGAAGAAGGTAGACATGGGAGGTTAGGTACGACATGAACTTGATGATGGGCACTTTGTTGTATTTGTGTCCCAGGGGCAGCGTGAACACGATCCACACCGGCGGGCAAATGATGAAAGTGATGAACAGGAGCATAGTCCTCCACGTAGACCATTTCAGGGTTCCTTGCCAGAGTTCCTGGAAAAGAGATCCGAGAAACACCAAGTTCAAAATTTACATTTCATTGATATTTTTGGCATGAAATTCTGTAAAAAAAATCTTGACAAATACAGGTTCCGCTTTTTTTCGCAGAGATACGCATTTATTTTCAGCTGTATTATGCGAAATTGATCAAGAAACCGCTGGAAAATCCTTGGTTCATGGAATATTTTCAGAGGTTTGAAAACAGTCTAATAGGATTGCATAGACGTTTCTATCGGTATGTTGACATCAGCACGGAATTCAAGTTGCGATAACAAGTTTCACGGCCAACGAGTACTTTAAGCCAAGACATTCGAAGTTCCCGTATAATGCCTCAGGTGCGCCTGAATTTCTTTGCAAGTACGCTTACTCCAAACGTAAGATCAGGAAATATTATGGGCTAGAATACGCTAGGTGAAATGGTTAGGTTACATTTGGCAAGGCAGCAGTAGGGTAACGAAGGTTAGGTGAAGCTCGGTAAAAAAAGGAAGAAATTAATTACAGTTATATGGCTCGCTGAAAAAAGGGGGATTGTATTAAGCTGGGGATGATAGAATTGGGCTAAATGAGTCAAGGAAAAGAAAACACTTTTAAAACAAACATTATTTAAATAAAATATTAATAGTTAATAAAAAAGTTAAGTTTTCCGACTTTGGCGCCCGAGCTTGCGGCGACACGTCTCAGGACGCGTCCTTTAGTAAGACTTTCTTTTCCATTCAGAGTGGTCTTTTTAATCGAGTTTCCTAGAATTAAAAACGCATACCGTCGTCTCCCTTGCTCAACCTCGCCAGGGCCAAGATGAAATGAGCGTCTGGCCTAAATGCGTACGCGCCGTAAAGCACGAACTTCCATGAGCCATCTTGTTACTCCTGTCAGGCCTGTTCACGGCCGCCCAGAACTCAATTAAAAGTCAGAAACTGTTGGCTGTTGCACACCTTTAGCTGGGTTCAAGGCAGCGGTGCCTGCCTAGACAAATGGAATAATGTAGTTCGCGTTTGTGTTGACACCGCTGATGCTGACCGCGAAACGCGAGTATCATCCTTCATATATGTAAAACAGCTGTCACCGCAGGAATGATCTACACTGTAAAGTTCAATGTTTGAGTTCTAAGCACCTTGCGTTCCGCCTTCCGTCTCCGAGCGGAGCGACAGCGGATTCACGACGCATAAAAACTAACCTCAACTTATCCCAGCACAAAAGAACGTAGTTCCTGAAGGATGAGGGAGGGAGGGGGTAAGACCAAGGTTGTCTTAAGTAAGACCACGTCAAGCCACAGAAGTAGGGATCTGACCTTCGTGGCATTAGGTAATTCCTGAACCTGTCAGCAGATTGGGTAATCGCAAAAACGGTTCTCTTTAATATGGCACTTGCCTGCAGGTACCTCTGCACAACAGTATGTGCGATGACTTCCTTCTGCTCGTTCTCTATGAGGACATCAAGGAACTCTGTGCCCCTTCTATCGGTCGCCGTCAGGATCCTCCCCGCCGAGTCCGCTCCTGCCGCGAGAGCCAGCAGCTCGGTTGCCATAGATTCGCACAGTTTCCCTGCCGCTATCAGATCCTTCGCGCGTTCCTTTTCCTGGAGATCATGAAACCGTCATTAGTGTTGCACTTTCTACTTCAAAACTTGAATTTTCTACCTCTTGTTTATTGCGGTACTTGTGCTATCATAGAAAAAACGTCCCCCCCTGCAACCATCTAGACATCGGTGCGTTGCGGTTGCCTACCTTAGCTCGGCATCAGCCATTCACCAAGCAGCTCATTCACCAGCCTGATTCCGAGCGAAGGTAGGCAACCACAACGCACCGATGTCTAGGTGGTTGGAGGGAGGGACGTTTTTTTTTTCTGTCTATGATAGTACGTCTGCTTTGGTTCAACCTTTCAATACAAGGATTCATCAAAGACGATTAGGTTGATCGCCTTCCTTGCTTCGCTACCAATAATCGGTAGTTAACAAGCCTGATGTGTTTACTTCTCGGCGGTACGCTGCTGCCTACCGCCGAGAGATACCTTGTTGGGTAGAAAGGTTGAACACGGGGTAGAAAATACCTTATGAATAATTAGAGATGGAGACGTCCTGCTAATGGCTCACTAAAAACTCACCTTGCTAGAAAGGTTGATAAAGATTGCAGACAGCTTTGCCGCGGTATCGACCGGCGCAGGAGACACCAACACGAATTCGGCGATTGGGCGATTCTTGTGACTTTTCCCGCATACCATCATGTTGTAAACAAACTGGAAACAAAATGATTATACTTGTTTTAAGATATCCATGAAGATACGCGATTCCCAAACAATCTTTCTAAAAAAAAAAATAAAAAAAACAAGATACTGTTTAAAATGATTAAAAAAAATATCGACAATATTATGGGAGCATGTTGGTTGATGTATGAACGCATAACAGATGTGTATTTTAGCTTTAGCGTAGGTTATCTTTACAGGTAGCCATACTAAAAGCCACATGATTGCTCGAGGAGATTCCGCTATTAATTAAACCCATAACAGCCCAAAATATTTGGAGTTTAAGAGAAATTAGAAGGATTTTTTTCCATTAAAATACGAAATTTCAAGCCTTGAAAAATGCCTATATTAATAAATTTCAGGTTTCCAGAGGGGTGATATTTTTTAAATTGTGACAATACTGAACTGAAAAAAGCCCTCTAAAATAATTTTATCTGTTTCCGAACGGCATCGCTGGGCGATAGTAGGTTAAGTAATCCTTTAAAATTTAACCTTGCTTTTTGACGGAAGAGCGAAATCTGGTATCGGATTACCCGAAACCCATCTTTCGACGGAGGCCCGCAGCATTGTATTGTCGGCTACCTCTGCTGCTGTCACTAACCCTGGGGGCGCGCCCTCAATCAGCTGAGCCCCATACTACACTCGTCCCGTATTTACCGATGTGACATCTCTGACTTAATTGTATTCCGTTTGATTCCGAAGGGATCGCCTCATTTATCCGAGGGTTTAGCGACGACCTAGGACGCAATTCCGTCCTTCAACACAATGTTCGCCAACTTTCAAATGGCAATTCAATTGCTTTCTACTAGTTGAAGAGCTCTGGATTCATTTGTTCGTACCTTTTAACTAATCTGTAAAACCTTGCAGACAACCTGATTCGTTTTCTGTCAAGCTGATACATTCGAAAAGTTGCGTTTTAGCAATGGTGTTCCACCTTATTGCGTCACCAAGCCATTGAGAGCGATGCATGAAGCATCCAAAGCTAATTTATTGTTGGCACGCCTGACGCTTCAATGCGTCTTTTACTAGGAAACCTATTCGGAAACTTAAACAGCGATCTAATTTTCTCATCCCATGTCATGGCATTCGCTGGATCTAGCCTTATCCTAATTAGCCGGATACGACCACTAACTTATTAACATCCAAGCGTAGCTGTCGCTCCGTAATTATTTACGTGAATGAGAAAGTTCAATATATTCATTCATGGTTGTTATTTTCAAGTCGAAGTAAATTTGGGCTGCAAACCAATCATCTCAGGGCCGAAATACCCCTCCCCCGTCTTTTCTGGACCAGTTCGAGTCGCCTTAACCATTTATGATCAAAATTGGATTTTACGAAGCAATTCGATTTGGCATCAGCGCGGCGTAAGAGAAGCGATAACGGCGAAAAGTTGCGTTTTAAGAGACATTCGAATTTACATAATTTACGATCGGCCCCTCGGAGAGCATAAATGGGGTTCAAGTACTGTACGTGCTTCATGCCGTACCTACAGGATGTAATAGGGGTTCTGGAAATTCCTTACTTACGTCCCTGACTTGGCTTGTTGAGTATCTTTAAGAATGCAACTTGATATGCAAGGCGTGTTTTCAGTTAGAGTACCGGTATTTTGTTGTGACGTCATCATAGCGCACGATATCTACCGAGAGGGGTATCTACTATGGAGGCTATCAACTGACAATAACAAACACTGTTAATCTATATTTTGACAATTTTCAAATACACCTAATTATTTTAAACATCTCATTCTTATCATTCAACTGAATTTTATCTTCTGTGCTTTAAGAACTTATTTTTGGAAATTTAAGGCTGAAAATTTTTGTTTTCTCAAAATAAACATTTTGAACAACTTATAAAAATAACAAAATTTTGAAAATAAAAGGGCAACCATTTTAATTAATTAAAAAACACAAAATAAAAAAATTTGTTTTGCTCAGTTTTGATCAAGTTTGGTTGCGGGTTTTTACGGTAGAAAAATGGCTTATCCAAAGAAATGACCCATGTGCATGCACTAAATAATATTAAAGATATCGCGCATTCGAAATGTAATTTCGTGAACTATGAAAAAAGAAAGAGGCCTATTGATGTGTTTATTTGTTATCAAAAAGAACTTCTTGAACTATCACGGAAAAAATGGTTTTGTTGCGGCAACAAAATTACGGACAACAAAATCATTTTTTGTTGCTACAACCAAACATTTTGCTGCAGCAACCGAACGTTTTGTTGACAGAACTAAACATTTTGTTGTTGTAACAAAATATTTTTGCTATCTCCATTTTAACAAATGATTTTGTTGGTATAACAAAACCTTTTATTCCGTGATGAGAAGGGAAGACGCCTATCTATGTGTTTATTGAAAAAATCTATGTAACCGAGGATAAGTCTGCTGAAAGTTCGAGCTCCAAAGCAAATGCCCATCTGTCCGGTAGATGGCTCTAATTCGAAAACCAAGACAGGCTCTATGATACAAAGGTGTCAACAACAGCGGAGCACAGCACTAGAATGCCGCATCGTTTACACCAAAGAGACAGGAGGGCAGTGAGAGGGTAACCGTATCTGCTTACCCTTCGATCCTCCATGAGGCTGTAGGTATCATGTTCCTTGGTCAGGAGGTACTCGAGGACGTCGTTGTGGCCCTCAGAAGCCGCGAACCAGATCGGCGCCGAGCCTAGGTTGGTCTCCGTGCGCGGCGAGGCCCCGGATTCCACCAGGAGGCGTACTACCTCGAAACAACCTGCGCGGGAAGCGCAGTGCAAGGGCGTCCACCCGTTCTAAAAACAAAAATAGTGTTTTTTATCCAGTTGTCCAGAGTTGCCACATTTCCCTCTTAGCTTCACTCACAACAGCTTTCAAGAGGTAGAACACAGATAAATGCAACTTTTAAAATCTGGAGTGTGCTTTGTGTTGATGAAGGCACTTGGTGGGTTAGTGAAACGTCTGATACAGTTCCCAGCACGCTTTCAAGTGAGGGGCATCAAATCCATTAACGGATATTAGCTGACCGCAGAATGGAAGATTAAGGCTTACCAAACGCTTGCTAGTAATCTACCACTTTGTCAGCCGCCTAGCGGAGCGTTTCGTAAAATGTTAATTTAACCGAACGAAACTTGCAAATGTGATTACGACGCGTGAAACATGTTGACATGGATTTAGCATTTGCGCATTAATATGTCCACACATGTTCGTTCATCTTAACACTCAGTAAATTCAAAAGAGGCAAGATTTTCCACTTGAGTTCCACCTTCGTTGACAAAGTGCGTTCTCTAAAAAATCTTCCGGGTGAAGTTAAATTGAGATCAAAGCAGTTGACTCGTGTAAGATTAAAAGCAAAATTTCAAATGACATTGTGTTTTTGGTATAAACGATTAAGTTTCGCTCAAAGGTTTTCAAAAAGACGATAACCTGATGACCCGTTTCACCTTTAATTTATTAGGAATACGTAATTCACAATCGAAAACCGACGATTCTAAAGAACACCTCGACTTGGGCGGGTGTTTGAAAGGGTACATCAAGCACCCTTTCTTGCAGAAGGGTACAGGGACCGAAAATTGGCAATCACAATCAGTTAGTTACGAAATCTGATGACGGTCGGACCCACATGTCAGCCCATTCTACAGCCTGAATTCATTATATGCTACGCTCAAAAACAATGCACTTGTCTAACAAATTGAGTTCTTACTAAGGTACGTAAATTATGCCGACCCATCAGGGGGACTAATTCCGAACGCGGCTTTAGGAGCCTACAACACACGCAAGGGACCGCCAGAGAATGCTATAACATGAGGAGCTATAGCATGGTTTACGTTAACCATAGTTTTCAAAATACCTTACTTAGGCTAGGTTAGCAATATACTCAGCTTAGGTTGATCGGGGTTTGCACTTTACCTAGCGGGAGGTTTTCTAAAGGTCAAATTAAATCCGTTTTTATTTGAGTTAATTTAGATCGCATTAACGACTGAGCTCTTAAGCGAACACTGTAAACCCAAGACGGCGCAGTCGTTAAAGGAACTCTAAAATTCGTCCTTTGATGAGGAGATAAAAAGCCTGAGTGCGACCCGTCGGTAACCTAAAAAGATCCTGGAGGATCCTAAAATGCACAGAGTAACAGCGATTTCCTTGAAACGGCTTCTTTTTACCTGACGAAGCAATTTAGCCGACTTTTTCTTTTTGGGTCATTGTAATAAAAAGATTTAGGTAATCAGTATTAGAAGGCTGATTTGAAAGGATAGGTGCATTTGATTTGTGTGAGGTAGAGCCGTGATAGGTAGAGAGGCGCGAACGGTGACTGCCATGGGAGCCGCCATGATGGGCCCTGAGTGCTCCTTACGGGGAAAGGGGACTCAACTTGGCGGCCATGGGGTTTTATTTGCGACTCCCTGCTTTTCAGGGCTTTAATTTAAGGAGAGAAGAACGGATATGAGAAGAGATGTTCCAAGACCACCGCAGATGGCGCGATGAGTTCTGCATTAAGCGAGTATTTTAATGAAACCAACATGAAATCGAGCTTAAAAGCTTACCCAAGAATATTTATCTGCGAGGGTTTTAAGGAAAGATCTCACGTCATGGTTGACATTTACCCGGAAAAATCAGGTTTCTTTCGAGTGGCAATTCGGGCAGTATTGGTTTTTGACTAGAGAAAGAGTAATTTGAGTATTGACTCAGGTGTCAAGGTTTGGCAACGATGCGTTTGGTTTAGATGCCATGAGCCTCAGTCTGATTGAATTGCCGACAACAAGGTAAAACAGCTGAAAAATACTAAAAAAATACAAACAATAATACAAAAAAAATACAGTCATCTATTTTCCTCCTGATTCAAATAGCGTCTCTTAATTCTTTGAGCAGAAGGATACGAAAACCATAAAATTTGAATAACCTTTATATTTCCCGCTCTTACCATAGATATGAATAAGCATCCAAGAAAGACAGCGTTGATTCAGGCAAAGGTTTTAAATAGACCTATAATTCAATAAGAAAACCGATCTTATGACAGCTGGATGATTTCGTCTTTGGAAATCATAAAGCCTGTCTCTTAAAGATCACTTCACAAAGCACGTTCCGTAAGGCTCGTTTTAGAAAGCCCGCTTTATCATGGAGATTGGCCTTCAAGAGGGACGGCATTGGATAGCAGATTTAACCTTCATTTCGAGAAGCTCCTCGTTATAAACGACGATAAATATTGGCTTCGATATCTGAGTTTATTTTTGATGAGATGACGGGGTCCCGTCGCAGCGAATTACTCGCAGAGCCGGACTTATCAAAAGGGATTTCGGCTGACTTACGATATTAATTAGCTGGCTGCATCGAAATCTATCTCCCAGTTTCACTTCTAAACGCTGGATTTTCTACCGCTGTGTTCTCCCATGGCTAAATTTTTCATTATATTTTGAGAATGAACTGCTGGTATACATACAATCGCGCTGAACCTTGTGTTAAATCCATTCGGTTGAAGGCTTAGGTTCGTCGTTAAAAGAATTTAAATATATTTAAAGCTACCGACTGAGCGAGCTGCCGTACTATCATAGACAGAAAAAAGCGTCCCCCCTGCAACCGCAACGCACCGATGTCTAGGTGGTTGCAGAGGGTGGCGTTTTTTCTGTTTATGATGTACAATCCCGATGGTATCTCGTGCGCAGTGGTTGGCAACACTGGTGTTATGGCGTACAGAGTTCGCGGTAGCAAAGGGCCCGGTTCAGTACTCTAAAATAAAGAATCGTCACAAAAAGGTACCCCATAGATTCGACAATATTAGCAGATCATTCTGACCTTTAACATGATACCCTGTACCAGGCTCGATACACGTTGGCTGAGAAGTAAGGCTGAGGTCATCAGTTAGACTCTACTAACTTAGACCCAGTAATGTTAGGCTCTTTCTAGTAGAGTTTGAACACTCTTCTGAGCACGGTAGAATATGAGGTACAGTGGAACCTCGGTTAAACGTCCAAGTCGGGACTCAAAAATTTGGACGTAGAACTGAGAGGGACGTACAAGTGAAAATAATCTTCCGTATAACGCCATGTTAAGTATTTTGGACGGGACTATACCAATTGGACGTACAAACGAGAGGGACTTACAACTGAGAGACGTATAACCGAGACTCTACTGTAGTTGAGTTTACCTTATCGGTGGCGTTGATTTCGGCGCCTTGTCCCAGGAGCACCTCCACCATCTGATAGTGGCCGTGCGTGGCCGCTATGTGCAAGCCCGTCTTGCCGTGGCGGTCCGCACTCTGAAGCAAGTCCGCAGCCCGCGACAGCAGTAGCCCCACCACCGTGATGTGGCCACCGAAGCACGCCAGGTGCAGCGGGTTGTAGCCCTGGCGACAGCACAAATCACAATCACATAGAGGTACGGGCACGCTCGGTATATCGCTAACCTAACTGCACTGTAATTTTTAAGGTAGCATTTTCAACCTTTTAGTTTAAATTTGGTGCTACCCACCGTCGTCAAGCCGAGCGGAGCGAGGCACACCTAACCTAACTTAACCTAGGGTTACCCAGCTAAACGGTCGCCAAGCCTGATGCCGCTTACTTCTCGGCGCCCGCTCAGGGGCGCCGAGAAGTAAGCGGCAACAGGCTTGGCGACAGCCGAGCGGAGCGAGGCACAAGGCACTATACCAAAAC
>Ga0058701_10001799_pt1 | contig 15629 bp, 7 predicted proteins | sample AgamicOrMae_FD_97039 | JGI IMG/M metagenome (GOLD analysis project Ga0058701, IMG submission 97039) | Agave microbial communities from Guanajuato, Mexico - Or.Ma.e | ecosystem: Host-associated > Plants > Phyllosphere > Phylloplane/Leaf | place: Guanajuato, Mexico | collected 2012-06-04
GCGGAGAGATAGCGGAACGAGGCAAAAGGCATCCAACCTAGCCCAACCTATATCATAAGCAAGCCTCTTGCGGTATATCAAGTTTAAATATCGTGCCTTGTGCCTCGCTCCGCTATCGCTCCGCTCGGCTTGACGACGGAGGGTAGCACCAAATTTAAACTAAAAGGTTGAAAATGCTACCTTAAAAAATTACAGTGTACGACAGGTTTTGCCTAATCGAAAATAGATTAAAATTTATCAGCTCGATCGTTTTAAATCGTCCCCTCATATGATTTCACACGCATAGGCCTTTTCCTTAAGTGCTTTTGAGGAGGATATCGTACTAGGCAACATGTGAAGAATAGTTGTTACAAGTGACAGATTTGAATTGAAAATCGGACAGCGCGCATTTTCGTCGAGACCGTGGGTCTGTCAGTCGGAGACGGGCACCTGCGACCAGGGCGGCCGTCGGCGCCGCGCCGGGCCACGAGCCGGTGAACACCAGGCCCTGTAATGGTGTGAAAACACGATTCGGGACCTGGGCCTTTGCGGCACCTGCTACCCGCTGGAAAAAGGCGGGGGGGGGGGACATTGACGGGGAGGTGCTGCAGCGTGGCGAGGCACGGCGAACTGTTGCGCTGCTAATTTCGATGTTGAGTTAGTGGGATAAAGTTTTGTTATACGAGCCGATAGCGTACCGGCTCCCTGCTCTAATGTGCAAGTTCCAGATGAATGGCTGCTATGTTTAACATTCTGCCACGATTTACAATTTGAGCGACCAATTTTAAGAACGGATATAATGTATTAGCTTTTTTTAGCTCTTGATGCAACCCAGTCTTTTCTACCTTAATATTAGGGTCTCAACATGATCGCCTATAACGATCCATTAAAAACTAGCATCTTTTTTAAGGTAGTATCACTTTTTATGGGTATGAAGGAAAAAGGGCAGGAGAGCTTAATTTGGTAATTTTTAGAGATAATCCTACTGCCACAGAAATGATTTCTGATGCCAAGAAAATGTTTTTCTTGATATAAACACCAAAAAAAATGTGAAAAAATTATTGAGCCAAGAAAAAAGGTTTTGCTGTAAGAAAAAAATATTTACTCAATACATCAAGAAAACCGTCTGGGGGGGGGGGCGTCAGATAAGATTTCTGTGAGTATATCAACATTTATATCAATATCAAAAAGTCTGTTGGAGAGCTATCAATACGCTCATTGATCGGAACCCGAACATTTTCTGGGTTTTAAGTTTTGATAATTACCTTTGAAGAAGCATTTAAAACAGCTCTTCAAGTCAGTTCCGAGAAATTTCATAGACATTTCTATTTATTCTGCGGAGAGTAGTCTAGCATTAAAAATAGTTCAAAATAAATTATGCAACATTTTCATTTACATTAGGCCGCACATTTCTGGCTTGGAAAATTTTTATGGGATAAAATGCAGCTTAAAGAGGGATGACCTATCCATGCATAGGCTTAATATCGTTCAATTAGGTTGGACCTGTGGCCTACCGACTTGCTATTTGAGCCTCCGTGAAACCATCGCGGGCTATGAGCAAAAACGCTCAATCTCGAAAGATTGGACAGTGAAACAATGAGTAGTTGAAGAGAGACGTCAGAAGTGTTTACGTTCTAATTCGCGAACCATTCATCAAAGAAGAGGAGGCCGCAGGATCTCTGTGAGGTCCTTTGGGAAAGGACACTTCATAAGTCGCAATCGCATTTAGCGCAATCATCTTTCTTGTGGCCGAAATGATGACCAGCTGTCTAGATATCTAACTTCCATTACTCATTACCCCCTAAACGAGTCTATCCTGAAATGGACACACACGACTTTGAAATCGTCCCATTAGCGGCTCTTTTGATACGTCACTTGGAAGAAACTAGGAATCGCTATGGGAAAATCTGGAACGGAAAATCGCTTAATACGCGCTGATACAAATTGATTTGCTGAAACTCTGGACTTGGTTGAAGTTATCTGAGGTCTGTAAGATGACCACTATAGTTGCAATTGTTATTAATCAAATTTGTTACGATATAAGGAAGTGTACGTAAAATAATTTAGACGTGAAAGCAACTCTTTTGTAGTGAATTAGGAATCCAGGGAGGAGTGAATACCTCGAAACTTCTTCGGAACCCAACATTTCTTGTTCTGAGCATTCATTAATAAAATTCTTTATCCAATGCCTCCTTTTTGCTGGTTTTGAGACAAAAGGCGCTTTAGTAAGGCTATTTTCAAAGATGGAATCACGTTCAGACCCTCTTTTGGAAAATTCTCAGGAATATGATTGATACAGGCCGATCATAAAAAATAAAACTGCGTAAATAAAAAGTAAGTAAAAAACTGCGTTTATTTCCCTAATTGCTGAAAAAAGTTAGGAGTTAAATTTTAAAGCTCGAAAAATTGAGAAGAGAAAATCAGGTATTAATTTTCTTAGAGTTTTCAGGAGTGGTTTTCTTTCTAGTGAGCCTAGGGATCACTCCAATTTAGAGTGTACTTTCATTCCTACGGTTTTTAGATAGGCTGGAAACTGCGGTTGAGCTCAATAGGTTTGAAAGTACTGTAGGTCAAAAACCCTTCGATATCTGTCTGTAAAACATTAAACAGCGCGCGTCCTCTCCCCCGCGAGGCAAACAAAAGCAAGTTTGGACGTTCGCGCAATTTTACAATTCATAAGGTCTGTAAGACTTGGGGAGACGGGGGCTTATCGCTAGATGCAGGTCGCTCGACTCCAGTTATATGAGAGATCGTAAAAAGACAGTGCCATGATTGGGTCTCTACTGAGTCGAGTGGGTTTGGTGTCCGTCCGCGAACGGGAGACGCGGAGCGGCGCGGCTGTGAGACGCGGCCAAGAGAAGCGTCGACTTAACGACCCGCCGTAATGAACAAGAAATTTAAGAGCGCTCACTACGTTTCATTGGCTTTCTAAGAGGTGGCCATTTTGATAGAGATCGCCGTTGAAAACGGATAATTCGAGCTTAAACGCGTTCCATTTCTCGTTTGCATTCACTGTTAAATTTGTAATCAAGCCAGATTTTGTTGGCCTTAAGGACCTCCTCCGTTTGACATTTATTGCGTTTGACTTAGCATTAGACACTTCTCTAAGCTCACTTGTTACCATGAATTATTCATAGATTTTTTAAAGGCTATTTTTTTTTGTTTTGACTGCTACCGGTGGTATTATGTAACAGTGCCGGTGAAAGATTTTTTTTTAATGTTCATTAACAAAATTTACACTCTTTCGTTCACGGATGTTGTTTCTCAGATTGAAGATCCACAAAATGAAGGACGTAAACGTATTTGAACTACTAATATAATATCTTGTCGCAATATCTAGCGCAATAATCTTGTCCTTTGAAAACAAACAACCAATAATAATAAAATTTGTTATTATTACTTAACTGAAGGAAGGCGACTGCATTTTTTGGTACTGTTGTGTGTAATCTACACGTGTGTTCAAAGGTAAATTTTCTACCTTTTGTAACACCTTCCGTCGATTCGCTCATTTCCGGGAACGAAGTTGAACAAGAGGTAGAAAATCCTTCGTTTATTATTTACAGTGACTCCGCATTATTCGCACTGCTTACGCAAGAGTTAAGCAGTGCAAATAGACACAAAGCCAAACTTTGTTAATGCTGTACGTTACGCACCGATTAACTCAGACATGCCAGAGCTGATTTCTTGAACGTTATTTTATATTCTAATTAAAGATCAGGGTTTTAATTCTTTTGACCAGCATCTCTTTTAAAAGAAAAACTGCACTGCAATCGTTTTGAAGATTGGCGTTCATTAATAAAACGTTCCGACGGAGGAAACAGGAAATGGGAATTTCAGAGATCATACAAAGCTATTGTGTCATCAGGATTTTGGCCATCATTGTTTTGCCCGGCTGCACACACCAATTACAATTGTTTGACCAGTAAATAAATAAAACCAATGGCGGAGCGACATTGTCCACATAAAAAGTACATAATCAATAACAGTTAACTTAATTGGAAACACGTGCTTCGTGTCAAGAATCTGACGCTTTTATTTGTTTGTCCACAATTGCCACTCCCACATGTCGAGCACTGTCATTACCTCGCGCAACCTATCTCAAGCCAAAGTCACTTGACTTAAGCTTCCTGCTTGTCCAAACTATATTTCAGTTGCAACAGGCCTACTGTTCTATAGTTTGCTCGATCTAAAGGGTATTCCATGTAAAGTGTCTGATAAAACCAGTATAACATGCAAACAGTGTCCCTTGCAAATTGTCCCATTCAAGAGTGTCCCATGAAAAAAGTGTACCATATAAAGAGGAACCGATGTAAAGAGGAACCCATGTAAAGAGGGACCGATGTAAAGAAGGACCCCTGTAAAGAGGAACCCATGTAAAGAGGAACCCATGCAAAGAGGAACCCATGTAAAGAGAGACCCATGTAAAGAGAGACCCATGTAAAGAGAGACCCATGTAAAGAGGAACCCATGTAAAGAGAGACCCATGTAAAGAGAGACCCATGTAAAGAGAGACCCATGTAAAGAGAGACCCATGTGAAAAGGAACCCATGTAAAGAGGAACCCATGTAAAGAGGAGCCTAAGCAAAGAGGTACTCATGCAATAAAGAGTGGCCCTGCAACACGAATGTTTCATCAGATGGAAAAACTGTTCCATGGAAAAGTATTTTATGTAATAACTTTTCCATGCAACGACTGTCCATAGTAAAGGGTATCCCATTTAAAGAGTGTTCCATTAAAATGATTTCGCCGATATTCGCGCCAGGTCCGGAAACTTCGAGATACAAAGCCATGCTCCGCTCGCAAAAAAAAATGCGAAAAACAATATAGATGGTGCAACAGGAAAGAATGAGACGAAATTCTTGGGCACCTAAAAGGACCGGAAACGAGGCGTCGCCGGAAGTCCCCCGAACAAGGTGGCGATTGGCGGCAACTTTCAAAGGAGCGCTCCTCAAAACAAGGAGCGCGTCGCGCAAGCCGCGACACGCGACGTGCTGCCCACCGCCGCCGCAAGCAGCGCAAGCGGCGCACACCAAGTGGTCCCGTGGAGTCCGTTCCGCGGGGCGGGGGGGGGGGGGCCACTGCAGGGCCGCACACGGGAAGACCTTTGTCTTTCCCCAGCTCGGCAAACGACGCAATGATGGGACTCCGAGTGACCCTCCCGACGCACTCCTATTTCAAATCAGTGGTTATTGAACCCCTTAGTGACAACGATCTTCGTTATTTCGACCGCAGTGTAGGTGGGCGCCTGCCTAAACGAACTTTGGGGAAACACCGAAGTTTGCAAAGATCGAGGGTCAAGGTAAACCCCTTTGTATTTCGAGCATCGATTTCTTCCTAAAATCACCATGAAATCGCGAAATTTCAGACAAGAAACCGGAATGCTTTCGGACATAAAGTAATTTTCTTTTTTGCGTTATCTACGGTTTAAAATGGTCGCTTTAATTGTACTAGAGTTTTATTTTCATATGAGGTGCATCGATTTCTTCCTAAAATCAACGTGAAATCACGAAAATTTGTGCAGACAGGAAACCAGCATGCTTTCGGATATAAAACGAAAATTCTTTTGGGAGTTACCCACGGTACGAAATGGTCGGTTTTATTGCACTCAATTTTCATGGGTTGCGATTCTCTATCGATTAGTAGTAATGAGGTAATTCTAAATAAACGAGGAATAAACTTTCGCGGTTTGTTGTGAGACCATAATCTTTGTTGGTCGTTTTTAATAAGGTTTCTGTGACACGAAAGTTACCTTTTCGACCAGCGTATAATCAAGATAAAAGAAGGCGCTGACAGAGAGAAAAGGGCGGAATTGGCTAACATGAAACGTCAGTGCGACCCGGGCCACGGCTCGTTACAGTTGCAGCTTTATTTAAAGCGAGTTTGCAGTTAGGTCGTAATTGAGAAGAACGTGTGGACCACCAGGTTGACACACACATGCGGCGCGACATCACGGGGACAATGTCAAATTTGTTGGCGCAAAAGTGGCATGGACGGGTCGGGACAGGCCGGGACGGGCTCCGCAGTCAGGATGTTGCCCCTCTAAAAGAGGGGCGAGGAGGGGGGGGGAGCGAAGGGGAGCGGCAAGACTCAAAAGACGAACCAAGTCACGCGTGCTATACGCCTTAGAAGGAGGTATGTGGTTCTTCACGCTTCGGTTGGGGGCGGGGGGGTAGCACCTTACTCTGTCTTTTAGACACAATGTCGGAGAAATGAGGTAAAAAGCGGAAATAAGTGGAATACGACTTCTCGAACTGAGCCTTCAGCCGATTTGGATCTATAAAAAATGGGGACACAAAACCAATAAAATAATTTAGAGCTTTTTTTAAAACGTCACAGCGGAAGTGCTTACAAAGATGAATAGAGGAACATTATCTTTGCTTTAATAGTGAGACTATAACTTCCGGCAAAATTTACAACCCGTGCGACTGAAACTTTAGTATGATTTTATTTAAGATTAATAATAACAATAAGGCTGACTTAAAATATCCAAAATTCAATTATAAAATGAGCTAAAATGCTTAAATTCAGCTGACTACAAGTCCGCAACATAAACCATACACAGACATAAACACTTTTCTCTTTCACGGCAGAGTTAATTAAAAGATTTAATTATTTTGCAACTTAAGTTTTGCAAGAAGTAACTCGTTTTTGTCGGGAATACTTGTTACCTTGAGGCGTTTAAAATGTCTGCTCTCTTAAATTAAGTTTTGAAAGTTTGTAAAGCGAGGGCGCTTATTTTCCAAAATACTTCCCGCCAGCAAAATTTTAATCAAGACTTGAGTTTCGACATCAGTTGAATTTGCATTGGTTTTCCCTTGAGGCCCTCCCTGTGCAATGCTCCCGGATTTTTGCTCCTGCCGATTTCGTTTCTTATTTTTTACTCTAGTAAAGAAAAAAACTCAATTTCTTCAAACTTTTAAGCAATCGGATAAAGTTTGCCCAAAAATTTGCCGGGAATAGCTTTACCGAGCCAGACTAACCCTGAGCTCCAATCTTAGACAGGAAAAAAAAACAGTTAAAAAAAACTAGGCAAACGTGAGCAACGTGTATGCAACCCAACAATATATATATCAAAGGAAAAAAAAAGAGCTCAAGGATTACACGGTCGAGGCAAAAACCTTGCGACGTTGAATAAAACGAATGACTTAAAAAAATACAGACGCGTTATCTCCTAGTTACAAATACAGCAGATTTCAGACTTTGGGAACAAAAAGCAGCCAACTTTTTCCGAGTTTGTAAGTAAGCTCATATGCCTCCGGCGGCTGCAGGCGGAGGCCGCCTGAGGTCGCTGAAAGTCAAGCCCCGCGAGAAGAGAACACAGTGGCAGGTACAGCGATAACCCTTACGTAGTGCGTAATAAGGTCGAGGTTATGAATGGACGCTATGTTTAACGTAGGATAGAAAGCGTTTTATAAATAATGGGCCAATTAGGGAATGCGTACACACAGCGGGAGCCCCTAGGAGAGGAGGGGGGGGGCATGTCCACAAAGTAAGCAAGGGTGACCTGCAGGGGGCCACTGAAGCATACTCTTCACAAAACGTCGTATTTCTGCTCTGACAAGCGCGCGGCCGGCTCAACTCGGCTCGCCTCGTCGCGACTCGGCGTTTCCAACTTTTTAAAAAATATCCAGATTATTATCAGATAACTTTTTCTGGGCAATTATGTGAGGGGAGCCGGGCTTGGACGTTGCTGGCGACTTCGCTGCTTCAGGAGCCCTTCCGAGCTTTCGAAAACTTTCGAGATGATGCTCCAATTGATTGGATCATAGTGCAAAAAGGCGGCTGTACTATCAACCCAAAAGGTACTGTCCGGTTCTGGTCGTACAACAAGGCCAAGGCCTATTTCTCCATAAGGCGGAGCCTTCCTACGCGACCAAATACGGATTTTTTTTAATTTTTATTTTTTGACATGATGGGTAGTACAGTATATGAAAAGAATTCCAAAAGTGATATCCCTACCATAGAGTTTCGAAGGTGTTCATAAGGGCATCCATGCTAGCTATTTTCGCACGCTTATAAATCAGTCTTTCCTCCGCACTTTATACACTTTTAAATGTTGCGTTTTACAACATTCTAACTTTGGTTCAACCTCTAACAATAAGTACACTTTGAGAATTACCTACATATAACAGAGAACACTCTATACAGTGTTCTCTATTATATGTATACATTTGTTACATTTTATGAAATGTATACATTTGAATTAGTGAGTGTCTCAGAGATTCAGTGAAAGTTCACTGAATTGCAGTCAATATTCCACTGAGATATTTTTTTCAGAGCTGCTGAATTGACTGAAGTTCAGTGAATTTTCACTGGATCTCAAATCTCAGAGATAATCACTGATTCGAATTAAGCGAGAATACACTTGGTGCGGCTAAGTTAGGTTAAGTTATAACAACCTACTTGTCTTAGGCCTCGCTTTGCTGACGCTAAACCTGTCGCTAAACGAGATGGCGTATCACACGACGACTGGTAAGATATCCTAGTCCTTCGCCTCTCTCGTCTTGCAGGAAAACGTTTGAACCCAAGAGGCGGACAATTCTACCTTTTAGATTAAGAACGAGAGCCTCTACAGATAGTCTTCTACTTTGAGGCTTAATTTTCGTAGCGACAAAGCACTGTGGGCAGACAACCCAATGCGCGGCTCTACGGCCTGAGAGGTGTGCTCCGTTCCAGAGAGAGCCTTTGCTTCAACTTGTCCAGCTCCCATTTTAAAGTTAATTTTTCTCGAAGGAAACTGCGGCGCACAGTCAAGTAAAGCCATCAGCGACTTTCTTCTTACTGGCTACTACTGCACCTGATTGCCTTTTTGGATTAAATTTAAAACGACGTCGTCTATGGTGCGCAAAGACCCCTTTTTCTTTTTTTTTCGTTTGCTCCGGACAATTGAGGCGGCCTTAGCGAAAATGGAGTTTTCTCCAAGGTGGCCGCCCGCGTGCTCATAGCCTCGAGTGTTTTTAAAAGCGGAGTGCTGGACAATTAGGGAAAGAGGTCACGCTAGCGTCCCCTGCCCTGTGCCTCGCCGGCCAAGCAAAGGACCTTTGCTTGTCTTGTGGCCTCACATCTAATCCAAGAGACAACGCAGAAAACGAGTCAACATATCCATCAAGCATAAAGGAAAATATTATCCTTAGTGATATTAGCGGCTGAAAAGTTCTTATCGACGTGAAACCCAACCTACTTGTTCCAGGAAAATGGGAATGTTAAGCAAAGATGTGGTAGTATCGAACGTATTATTAGTATTAGTACTATTAGTAATATACGCGATCAGTAGTATGCTGTTAGTATTGATGCCTGCTTCACATTACGTCAGCAACTCCCCCACCACTTTCCGTCAGCAATCTCACCCCTCCACTCCGCTTTCCGTCAGCAACTCCCTTCCCCCCTCCATCAGCATCTTCCCCCACTACCAGCATAGACACGTTTTCTCCCGCCCCGCTCGCTGGACTTGAGACAGCTATCCCGCCCTTGCGGTTCTCCCCTCGGATCAAAGATGTCCTCTCCGATATCGGCTTAATCCGTGTTTTTGAGACACGGCAGAGGCATGTTTGTTTGACTTGAACAAGATAAGCAGGTACTCAACGTCCGAAAGTGGCATGCGATTTGACAATGATAATCTTTCCGCGGTTTTGGACAAACGAGCCGACAGGCAGCTGGAGCGGTCTTTGCGGTAGGTCTTGTTATCACGGCGTGTCGGTCGGATCAAGAAACGTTCGCGCAGACTCCGCTGGCTTGCTTAGATGTTTGCTCGCCACGCAAAAGACCGAAAACGACGAAACGACGAGCTTCAGACGCACTTAAGAATCTCCAGATAGGATTCCAAACCAAAGTCCAGGTTCCAATGTTTGATTTGCTTTCTTCCTTCGCGAATCGCGAAAAGCGTAAACTTTGTAGAGGACACAGCCCTTCTGTTTTTGTCCTACTACTGTAAGGACTAGCAAACCAAATATCATGTTTTAACCGTTTTGTGTTCAGATAATGGTCCAAAACTTCATAATTGAAAGAACTTGCTAACTTTTTGCTGGACATTTTGCAAAATGGTATGATACGAAAGTAATTGAATTTTGTTCCGGAATAAAGCTGAAAACAAGTTTTTTCCCCTTAAAATACATAAATTCATTGGGAGAATTCATGAAGTACAATACATTTTTCAGTAGTTTAAACTGAGCCCGATGGAATTGTATAGGTTAATATCGCACTTTTGCTATCGCTTCGCTTTGCTTGGCGATAAACTGTTTAACACAAGAAGTAGAAAATGCAACTTTTGAGATCAAGCGTGAGAGGGAATTTCCACTCTTCCGTTCTCAGAATTTTCTACCTGAAAGTCGGATTTTAAAAATAAGTCGAAAGTCTGGCGACGAAAGTCCCCCTTCTTGTCGTTTGCAGGTTTAATCTGGTCCCGCGCCAAAAGTTCCAACAATTCTTTAATACATTGTCGATTCGAGCAACGGCAAGCAGGACCTCCTGAAATGAAACAAAAATTGTTCCCCACAACTAATCAAGTTGTTTTAAAGAAACAGTGGTCCCCCTACTCCAGTCTTGGTTCCAGTATGTTGACAATGAGGGTGCAGACTGGAGCCATATCAAGTCGCAGTCAAGCCAAAGTAATGTTTAAAATTGGTCCGCTGCGGACTGGAAAATTGTCTGCGGAGAAGGAAGGAGAAGCGCTGGTGCTCCCATTCGCCTCGAGGCTAACAAACGCATGCACCCACTCGTCGTAACATATCGCCAGTCTAATGGGTTCGAAAAACGAGCCAAATCCGATTCTACGGATGTCTTCATCCTTTCATAATGGATGGAAACGACTGACAAACAATGCGAGGCCCGCATCGACATGGAATTGGGACCTAATTCTGCCTTTCGCCCTTTGATATCATCCCAAAAATATTTTTTTTCGACTTTTCACGTACACGGTAGCATTTTAAATGTTAATTTGCAATTGTGGAAATTTGAAAAATCCCTTCTTTTTTTTCGTTTATTTTTCATGTTGTGATTAATATTTGAAAAAAAAAAAGGTTGCCGCTTTGAAAGTTAGTGACTCCTTACAGCAAAAAAAAAAAAAAAAATCTGATCAAATTTCTCATAAGACCAAAATTTTCTGTTGGCATTCCTCTAACATTTTAGCACTAAAGCCACAATGAATAGACTCCTATGGTAAGCGAAACGTTGACCAACGTTTTGGTCTTTGGCAGACCCGGATCCGACGGTATTTCAGGAAAAAGTTACGGTAGTATGTACCCAAAAAAATAAAAGTTTTTCTCCTAAGACGCCTTAGTGCGGAAAAGTTGCGTAAGGTGGCAGAGATCACTCATGATTTTTTCCCCCGATTTTTTGGGTGATATCTTAGGGTTCCGCTCCGCATCGACCTTGAACAATTTGCTGTACTGGTTAGGCAACACGCATTGCATAATACGTTATCCTGATGGATTTGACTGTGTTGCATGAACCTATTTCATTTCGCCCTTTTTTTAACGGCCCGCTCACTGGAAAGAAAATTTTTCTTTTAAACCGAAACTAAAAAACATCGTTCAACGCTGGGAGCGAAGAATCGGAAAAAGTGCACTGTTTTCATGTAAGAGGTCAATCAACGTGGGAACAGGTACAGAATAGCACACAACGTAAACAGTACGCACAATTATCATAAAGATAATAGTGTGGGTCGGCACTGACAACACACTATTTATTATTTCGGTGGGTTGTCGATGGATGGCAGGGTGACGGTGGGTGCAGCGCGGGCCCTCTTCATGCGACCCGGCACGGCTCGGCACGGCCCGGCGCACCAGCTACTCGCGAGTAAACAAGAAATAGATCGAAGCGGCGTGTGATTTTTGGTGGCGATTTTCCGCAACAATACTCGCCTCGTCGCGGTGAGGCCAAGAGAGGGAGACCTCATCGAGGCCAACCTCGTTGAGGCCAGCTTCATCGAGCAAACCTCATCAATGAGGCCAACCTCATGCATAAAATTGATTTGCGCGAGAGGCGCGTGTTGAGCACAGTTACCAGTCAAAATAGTCGTGACCCCAGAGATGCGGTGCCTCCCCACAAAACGGGATAACGCACAACAAAATTTTCCTATTTTATAAATTTACAGGTAAGAGTTTTGTAAGTTTTAAGACTTTTTCCCAAGCACCACGGCTAAACCTGTCGTACCAACAGTAGACCTATTTGTGGTAAAATTTATCTTTGAAAAATTTACAGGGGATTTTTTGATTAAAATATGTGGATTTGACTTTTTGAAAATAACTTAAAATATGGTTCGAGTTTACAGTTTCTGCGGACAATTTAGCATTGTCTAAAAGTAGTTGGTGCGTGAAAAATTTCAGCTATACAGTAAAAACGGAGAACCTGTTGGAGTTTCGAACTGTGAAAATAAAACGGGAGAACATGCTTAGGATGATTTTTTAAGATAGACCTGTGTTTAGCCACATTAATGTCAAGCTCTCGCCGAGACTTTTTGAATTATATGGCTGAACACAGGCCTATCTAGAAAAATGATCAAAATACATACTACTTCCGTTTTATTTTTCACACCTAAAACAGGTGATAACTTGCTGAAACAGGTGTTCCGTGGCTATGGATGGGTTATTCGGCTGGTTTTGAATAGCATTAGTGGAAAAGAGCTATAGCTGAGAGGGGTACCCTAGACGGATATTGAGGTGTGAGTTTCGGCAACGCAAATAAATGCAACTTTGATCCAGAATTATTCGCCAAAATTGCATTTACAGTCTTAGGCGTTTGCGTCAAGAAAAAAAAAAACAAAAAAAAAACACTCTTGCTGAGTTGGACGAAAACTGCCGGAGTAGCCAATCAAACGAGACTCTGGAATGTGCTATCACCTTCGAGATCGCAAGGCGATTCACTAGAAACAAAAAGTTGTCAGGAGCTTTATGAATACATTGTCCGTCCATGGTAAAATAAGGTAAATCTCGTGATGTTCGTGAAGAGATCAGAGAAAAGGGTTGCGTTAGGAGAAGTTCAAAGATGGCTACCATAATTAGCAAGTAAAGAGCGCTTGACTTCTCAGCGGGGAGTATAACTTATGGTGGACGGATGAAGAGGCTGGGGACAGGATGAGTGGACCAGCGACCGCTGCGTTGCTACGGCCGCGTCCCGGCCAGCCGCGTTGCATAGCGAGGGAGAAGAGAGGACAGATAAGCACACTGTGAAAAGAACTCACTGCCGACGAACTTTCTATACCCGCAAACAACTTTCCGCGTCAATCAAATCCATAAATGAAGTACCAAGTAAAATTTTGATGAAATTCACCTCGTCTAATATACCCTGGTCTTAGGTAATCTGACGTTAACGAACATAGCCTAAGCTAGCCTACAAGGTGATTAGTCTAGGTTTACAGCTTGCTTCAGCTTTTTTGACTATTTTTCAATGTTTGCTTCCAAACAAGACTAAAACATCATTAAAAAGCACGAAATTAACTCCGATTTGAAAACTGCTGAATCCGACACCATGACGTTGGCGCCAGCTAGCGGCAGAAACCCAAACTGCCGACCCTCTCCATGCCGTAGCGCAGTCCGTTCGGGCTGATGCCGCTAGATGGCGCCAAAATAAGGGATTGGGATTTCATCGCTTTTCCACGCCCTATTCTAGCACTGAGTTTTTCTACGATAGCTCTTCGTCTAGAAAAGCAATGTCAAGAGCAAGACCAACAGTAGATTAAGATCTCAGCTGCGATTCCGGTAATTCGTCAATAACGAACCAGCGCTGACCACATGCCGAGCGTGCCCGATCTTCCCCGAAGCAGCCGAGGCCCTCTTCGGGCGTCTCCGCCCAGCGTAATTGCAATTGCAACATACCATCCTCGCAGTCTAATGAGGGCTTTTCGAGGAAACCGCATTTTCTCCAAAGAGCTCAGAGCAAAGAAAAACTGTCGATTCCCTTAGGCAAGTAGCAAAATTCCATTCGATGTACAGTATTTGACATCACAGAGTATTTCGAGTCCTTTCAGGTACTCCTAGAAAGGAACAAGGAGGCGAAGTCAACAGGACAACAACTCGATGCAAAACTAGAGAGAAAGAAAGAGATGTCCTCAACTTGTCCTCGGCTGTCCCGACATGTTTTATTTCTCATGGCCGCAGCTACCCTCCTCTTCCAAGCTGTACATTAATCTTGGAATTGCATGCTCCATCATATGCAAACATCGCAGCGATGCAAAAGAGCGATGCGTTGATATTCTGCTTCAATGTCACGTTTATTAATCTATTTAAAATATCAAAAGAGGAACGGAATAGAGGCCTTCGTGAGTTATTCACGCATCGCTGAAATATTTATCGGATTATTTTTTAATGCCAAACGAGAGGGTCAAATCTCGCGTAATTGTGTGTACACTCTCTGCGTAATGGCTGCGTAATGAATAATTTTCCGTACCATGAGCTATCGAGAAGACAACAACTCAGCTGAAAAAAGAAATTCAAGTCCCAGAAACATTGAAAAGTCTGTATAAGTGTATATTGAAATAAAGTGAAATTTTAGTTACATTTTTGACTGACGGATTTTAATCCAATTTTTGATTAGGTTTCTGAGACAACTACGCAAAACTTTCACACTAAAGGTCGCACTTCATCAAAATAAAAATAAAAAATGAGTTTACTTGTTTTTGACATTTGTATTTTCTTTTAAGCTGACGTTTTTTTATTTCGTTTTTTTTTAGACTTAAAAGATTGTATTTTCTATCTTTTACATTTTACATTTGTCAAAACCGAGCAAAGCAACACCAGCGTGAGTCACACGGCACCCAATCTAACATCACCAAGCCTGATTCTCGTCATAATGTACCTATGTGCGCCATGAGGTTTGCTTGACCGCTGAGCGGAGTGATCTCGAAGCGAGGCACAGTTCACTAAACCTCTTTCAGTCCTCATACATAAAAGCTTGAATCGGGGTAAATCACATGAAGAAAATGCAACCGTCTTAAGTCCAGTGTAAATATTTTGTCAGCCGCTCGAGTCACGACAGTTCAGTTGCCTGCCTTTATACGGTTGCACAGAAGTTAACTGGGGTACGGCCCTGCACATGGGTACCCCTTCCCCTCCCCCATAAGTCGAACGCTCGCTGCAGCGAGCGAAGGGTCAGATGCCGTTCGTGTTAACGAAAGCGTACGCTTCGGAAACCTCAGAAGAAAGACGGTTTTCGTAAACAGGAGCACCAAGTGCGTTGAAACGAGGTTTGAGCTATGCGCCTCCGAGCCGCACCGTTCAACGAGGGGGAGGGAGACAGCACTATGCAGGCTTCCTTCGTTACACTCTCGTGCATCTTGGCCTGAATGCATCAGTGCATTGCACCACAATGCCTTTTAAAACCTCTCATACTTTTTTTTTCACACCGTTCAAATAAGAATCTCTGCTCTGTAACCAATAATGTTTTTCTCTTCCATCATCAAAAACCTTTCCAGGAACTGATGGCGCGACTTTGATTCCACCAAAAATATTCAAAAGGTTGCTCTTTCTCTCCAATACGCTTCCTCTATATTCCATTATACTGATATTGTATTGATAAAAATGCTTATGTTATTTTCATATTAATGCCATTATATTGTTAGTTTTTTTTACTTAAGTTATTTTTACGTGGTATTTGAGACATTTCAAACGCATTCTTTAAAAACACAAAATATATAAACGGTCCTTTACCGGGCCTCA
>Ga0058701_10001800_pt1 | contig 15626 bp, 16 predicted proteins | sample AgamicOrMae_FD_97039 | JGI IMG/M metagenome (GOLD analysis project Ga0058701, IMG submission 97039) | Agave microbial communities from Guanajuato, Mexico - Or.Ma.e | ecosystem: Host-associated > Plants > Phyllosphere > Phylloplane/Leaf | place: Guanajuato, Mexico | collected 2012-06-04
ACCGACCGAAAGTGTCTTTTTTATAGGAAGAATTGAAGTTTTCATATTTATATATTCCAAGCGTAAGGCTTGTTGTCGAGTACTTGGGGTGTCGTCTACAGAGAGTTGGGTTTTAAGTACCGAGATTCAGTTCGAACGGTTCAATCTAAGCCAATTGAAAGAAGGAGGAAAAGTAAGCTAAATTAAGCTAATATACATAAAAGATGAAGCTTGAAAATGTGATTTGACCTAATGAGGGACCAAGAAGTCAATACGAGCCCAAACCTACCCGGTCTATACCGACAACTAGAGATGGTCAGCTACACCAAAAAAAACCACCCAAACCCTCTCTCAAGGGTCATGGGCTTGTCTAATTAGCCTAACAACCTATTTTCATGGGGTTAGCCCAATTAGATCACAATGTTAGCAACCTCGGACCTAGCATGGGCTATTTTCATGCTTAAATCCCGGCTATTCTCTCCCCTACACTAGCAAGTTCACCTCACCTCTTTGCATAAGTCAATCGTCCAAAAATCCGGATAAAAAACTCTTTTGAGTGTTTCATCGAACGTGTGGTAGGCATGAGAGAAAACTCTAATTTGGAGTTATAAATTAGGTTTGGTTCGGACTAATACAAGACTAATTAGCCATCAAGAGGCTAATTACATTCCAAGGCAAGCAAACTAACAACTAATCATCAACAAATCATAAAAGCCCAAATCAAATCCTACGCTAGCAACGAGCGAAAATAAGTATGAACTAGAGAAGAAAATCTAATCTAACATGAACGGAAGCAAGTAATAAGCAAAAAATTAATATACAACTTAAACATTTAGACTAATATAAACTAAATCAACAAGATTGAACAAGAGAAATAAGAATAAGCAAGTAATAAAGAGAGAGAAGGGAAATAGAATGTGACTAATAAAAATAATAATCGTATGTAACTAATTCCTTTAAATTTAATGAATTTTAAATTTGAAGTTGTGAATTTTTTTAGTCTGTGTAATGAATTTTTAAACTATATTTAACAAATTTTTAGGTTTTTGATTAAAAAATAGATTTTTTTAGGTTTAATAGTTGTTGTTTTGATATTTCAAATTATAAACCTTTCTCTGCGCCAAAAAGAAAAACTTATAAACCTTTTTTTATGATATGATGGATCTTTTTAGGTAGTGTATCCAGAACTATACTTAATTGTATACGTGAGAATTGCTGGGATTTTGGGCTCCGAATAAAACATATAAATAAACATCCAAAATACTCAGAATGCAAACCATGCACAAGGAGGTCTTTACAAATGTAAGGCATATCAAATTTTATTTAGTTAGCTTTGTTTCCCCTTAAGCGTCTCTGGTGAGGTAGAATGTCCACAACTGTCACTATGATTCTACAGTAGCAACTAACCAACGAACTAAAAGCTAGAAAAGTTGCCAAAATTATGTAAAAACTAATGATAAGTAACTTCATAAGAAAACATTGTCCTATAATTGATATTATTTCAAGTTCTTTGCTAACTAATTGAATGAGAAAATAAGAGAAAAATAGTTTATTGTATCTTTGAATGAAAAGTACTTATCCAAAAAGGATTAATGTCTTATAGAAAATGGCACAAAAAAATTTAAAGTATGTTCCACATCTTCAAACTCCTTGAATGATAAGAAATTGATACCAATACCATGCCCATGGTAAAATAAATGTACTTGGCCAAAAAGTCTAGTTTTATGACTATGCCAAGAAATTTGGTTGTAGTAGGAGTAGTAACAATCACCTTATATTTCTCCCATTACTCAATCGCTTACTATGTATACCACCTTTTTTCTGATAAAAATCTCAATAGTTATATGAAATTACTACGAACATAAATAGATTTTACATTATCTATGACATATTAATACAAGAGTTGTGGAAACATACTACTGAAATAATAAATGAAATCCTAATACACAAAATCACTTAATTTAAAACAAATCAATCAAAAACAATCCACAAGAAGTGAGGATGTTGCTTGAGTTGATTAATCCAATGGATGCTTTCTAGAAACTAAATCTCCAACAATTTGATCAATTAACAAGAATTATAATGCAATAAAAGCACAAATAAGGAAAACTTAAATTAATGTGGTTATTACATTTCTGACATCTTGAAATCCTCATCATTTTAAAGATTACTTACTAAGAATACGATAATTACACATGTAGAGAGAGGGAGAGAGAAGAGGGAGAAAAAAGGACACAAAATGATCCAAAAAATAATAAAATTAAGAAAACACTACTACATTATGAGCCTAATACAACACTAGTTATGCAACACTTCAAAAAACTATTGCATATGAGGCTACACTACAGGTAAGACTGTTTGCCTCCACACTTAAAATTGCATTTGCCCACGAATATATGAGAAATAGGTAGCCGTTGCTGTACTTACGCTAAATGTGTCCATTGAAAGAATGGAAAATTATTCCCTGCATTTGATATTCGTGGTAGTGGCTACGGCTTCGACCCATATAAGAGTGGGGAATGATGTATTTCCCCTCAGGTTTATATGATGGTCTTATGTCGCACATATAAGTGTGGGGATATTTGGCTCACTACCAACATCTGAGCATGGTGTCACTACTCTTATAAGTGTTGCAACTTGCACCTAGTCCACTAACTTTTGAACAATAACTAACTTTTGAACATGATGCGGAGCAAGTAACACACTCCAACCTCCTCAATGACATCAATATCTTGGTTTGCATTGGGCCTATGATCACCTCTAGGCATGGGATCCAAGGGGTTGGTCTTCCAAGTTCTTTATTGACTTCGAACCCTTGATTGGTCTTCCAAGGAACTTCATAAGGAGTTTAGGTATTTTTTTCTCTAAGTCACCTTTTTCTCTTATTTTTCTTTTCTAGGTAGAGCAGACGCCTTGAATTCTAGCTCGATTTTAATCTGATAAATGGGCTCTAATTTAGGAAAAATACCCATGGATGAATAGCCCTGGATGTCTATTTTCAATAAGCTATAGAATGCATCTAGATTCTAAGTATCAAGTAAGATATAGGCCTTAAATCAAGCAAGGGTTAGTGCAGGGTTGGAATATGCATGGTTTTGATCTAGGATCTAAATGGGTCATCACATTTGATGAATTAAGGGTCCATATTTTATGGTTGCTTGTGAACTATTCTAAAAAATTCCAATAAAAAATATTCACCTTAATTTCCTCTATTTTGGATTGGTGTATGTTGCACGAAGTGAGAGAACATGCAACTGAAATTCCAGCACATTATTATTCCTTAGTGGTCGCCCTTTAATTGTATAATTACCTTAAATTTCATTGGTAAAAATCCTTGTAATTCTATTGGTAGTACTAAACTTGGAAAAGGGGGTACCATTCAATTTAATGCCTTATTTTCTTCTATGACATTCAGATTTGAATTACGATTTCAATGAAAAGGCTAGAGGCCATTTTCTCTCTTAAAATTTCTTCATGTTTATCTCTAACAATAGAGTGGTAATTTAGAGTTTTTCTTTTATTTCAATCTCTAGTGCCTATGCTTTAAAAGATTGAATGGTCGGTTGATTTACATTCATTGTTTTTCTTTTACAAGTTCACAAAGATTAATCTCTTGAAGAGGGGGTGTTCATCTTTGAGAGTTTTTATGGGTTTGCTCAACATCTTCACATCCATTGGATTTCTCTCTATTGTTGTATCCTTTATTTGGCCAAGGATGGCCTAGATTAGCTTCAGTTAGTATTTGGGAAAAATAATCCTCATTTTGGTGAGCATCAAATCCTCACATCTTGTGTTGTAATTGTTGTTTAGAGTTCTTCATTTTTGTTATTTGTTGGATTGAATGTCTTATACTCCATTTTCCTTTTATTTCACTTTAAAAAGGCTTATCATCCTTCCATTCTTTCTTTTCTAATTAAAAAAATTGTAAAAATTCACATTTGATTTCTACACAAAATCCCTATTACAGTCTGCAAAATTACTCAAACACAATTCCTAACTGAACACAATCTAAACCCCCCCACACACCCAAAAAAAAGAAAACAACCAACACATGTTAAGCAGAGCTTCGGCGCGGCCTGATTGTCCCCCCTTGGCATGATTGTGCCACTTTTGTTTAGCCCATATTTTCTTATAGAGATCTACCAGACTATGCTACCCAGCACAACCGTGCCGCCCTGTTCCTACCCGTGCCCCCTAAAGCATGGCCGTGCCTCACCCCTATTGTCCTATGCCATCTTTTCCCTGGGCCCTTTGCCTTCTTTCTTCTCTTGAATGCTTCCAACCATGGCTAATGAAGGAGAACCTTCTCAATCTAAGGGCTTGTCACTTGAGTAAGCTCATGAAATGAGAAGGGATAATGTTGCTATTGCACTTTAAGAGCGAGTAAGGAAGCTCACCATGGAGTTTGAGCGGGTTAAACAATCTGAACGCTAAGCCCCTTACCCCTGGGAGCTTGATATCAACCCCATTGATATTGCTTACTCGTATTCTCATGATGATCATGAAGATAGATATATTAAAGGAAGAGGGACTACTATAGATGATCTTAATGGGCTCAGAATTAAGGCATCAAAGTTTGATGGCAATCTCAAATCGGAAAACTACATTGATTAGGTGCAAACGATTGAAAGAATAATTAAACTCAAAGATTACAATGATGAAAAAGGCCTCTAAGTTGGCTATTTTAAGTTGAAAGGATATGCATCCTCGTGGTATGAAACTTTAAAGAAGAGTGGAGCAAAGAAGATTAAGGATAAGATCAAGACTTAGTCCAAGCTTTAGAAACACATGGAGAGGAGGTTCTTATAAGCTAAAACTCTACCTTAAGATCACTTCTCTTAGCTAAAAGAATCTTAAGTGGAGGGGTACATTAATTTGGATAACTCCAAATCAGAGTTGGGTTGAAAGAAGACAATAAGCTCACTATTGCTAGGTTCATCAAGGGATTGTCTCCTAACAGTCCTAACAAAGTGAAACTACATTCTTATTTATCCTTCAATGATGTTTTCTACATAGCCATTAAGATCAAGAGGTAACTAAAGGTTAGAAAATCCTTTCCAACTCCCTCACCTCATCGACCATAAACCACCCCAACAGGCTCCCCTTAGCAAGGATGGCACAACCCCTGCACCTATCAAGGCCTTTGACAAGTGTAGAGGGATTGTTAGTGAGCCTCCTAAGAGCTTATAAGGGAAAATTGCTTCAAGTGCCATGGTTATGGACATCTTCAAGTGAGTTTTCCTAACCGAAGAACACTCTCTATGAGAGAGGCGGAGGAAAACCAAGCTATAAAGGAGGAGGCTAGTGACGAAGAGTTTGAGGAGGAAGACCACACTTTGGACACTCTGGATGTTAGATAACTATTGGTGATTCGAACAATCCTTCATGCCAGAGAGGTTCCCCATCAATCTAGTTAAAGGGAGCAAATCTTCCAGGCTCGTTGTACCATTGGAGGCAAGGTGTGGGAGCTTATCATCGATGGAGGTAGTTGCACCAATGTGGCTTCTATAATGCTCGTTGACAAGCTTTAAGTCCCCACCAAGGTGCATCCCACCCTATATACTCCTAACTCAAGCAAGGGAGCGAGGTGATAATTTCTAAACAAGCTCTTATCTCATTTTCTGTTGATCCTTATGGTGTGAAGTTCTTTGTGATGTTCTTCCTATGGATGCTTGTCATATATTTCTTCGTAGACGTTAGTTATTTGACAATCATGTGATACATGATAGGCATGCCAATACTTATGCCCTTAAGTTTAAGCAATGTAGACTTAGTTTGGCCCCTTACCACCACCTAAACCTCTTAAAATTAAACCAATGAAGGGAAGCGAGAAAAGCCTTTACATAAGTAAAACATGGGTGGAGAGAGCCATTAGTAAGAGCAAGCCTTCATTTTCCTTACTTATGGTTAAATCAAACGCAAGTGAGGAAGTGAAATACAAGCTCTTGCTCGATTACTCTTCAAAGAGTTTGAGGATGTATTCCATAATGATCTACGCTCGAGGCTGCCTGCTTTGAGAAGAGTTGAGTACCAAATTAATCTCCTACTAGATGCTTCTTTTCCAATCAAATGGCTTATAGGTGTAATCCTAATGAGTCCAAAAGGCTACAATGACAAATCCAAGAATCACTTCATTGAGGGTATATTAGGGAGAGTCTGAGTCCATGATCGGTTTCCGTCTTTTAACACTAAAGAAAGATGGCACTTGGCATATGTGTGTTGATTCTTGGGCCATAAACAAGATTACTAGCATGTATAGATTTTCAATTCTCCGATTGGATGATACGCTTAATGAGTTACAGGGTTATAAATTTTTCTCTGAGATTGATCTTAAAAGTGAATGTCGGCCTTTAAAACAAAGTATGAGTTGTATGAGTGGCTTTTGATGCATTTTAGTTCATCTAATGCCCCTAGCGCCTTCATGCAGCTCATGAATGAGGTTCTAAAGCCTTTCACTGGGAAATTTATGGCGGTGTACTTTTGATGATATCTTGATCTATAGCCAGGATGAGACATCTCATACGATGTCTCATTCAAGTGTTCTAAGTCTCGAGACAATAAGCATTATATGCTAACATTGAGAAGTGTGAGCTCTTTACTACTCAAGTTATTTTCTTTGGTTATGTTATCTCCGAAGAAGGAATCGAAGTTGATGAATCCAAGACTGAAGCTATTAAGAGTTGGCTTATCCTAGCTACCATCATGGAGGTTCATAGCTTTCATGTGTTGGCCTCTTTCTATCATTGGTTTATCAAAGATTTTAACTCGATTATGGCTCTCTTGAATGGGTGCATAAAGAAGGATAGTTTTGAGTGGACAAAGGCCTCTCAAAGGCATTTGAATCAATCAAAGAAAGGTTATGTTTGGCTCCTATCTTAGCTTTACCCAACTTTGAGCCTTTTCAGGTTGAGTGTGATGCTAGTGGGGTTGGAGTTGGTGCAGTTCTCATCTAATCCAAGCATCCTCTATCCTACTTTAGAGCGAAATTTAATGACTCAGGAGTGAACTGACAATGAGTTCTATGCTATTGTTAAGGCTTTGAAGTATTGGAATCATTATCTCAAGCCTAAACCTTTTATACTTCATTTAGATCACAAGGCCCTTATCTTACATCAATGGCCAACACAAGTTGAATACAAGGCATGCTAAGTGGGTTGAGTTCCTCTAATCTTTCACTTTCTTTTGCAAGCATAGGAATGGCAAGGAGAATGCTGTAGTTGATGCCTTATAAAGAAGGTATGCTCTTCTATTAGTCCAAGAAGCCAATGTCCTTGGTTTTCATTCCATTAAGCCCTATTACATTGAAGATAAAGAATTCATGAAGGGGGTACAAGATCCCTCTCTTTATGTTTCCTTTTTAAGGGAAATAACCCTTGCATCCCCAAGCGTTCCCTAACAAACTTGATTGTCAAGGAGGCTCAGAGCGGAGCCTTAGCTAGTCACATTGTTATCAACAACCCCTTAAAATACTCAAGGAGCACTTTTATTAGCCCAAGATGGGTGGGGATGTCCATAAGGTCACAAAACTTGCTACTTGTCATATGAGCAAGAATCACTTTCACGAAGGCCTTTACACTCTTTTTTTTTGGTTGCTTCGAGGCCTTGGGAGGACATTAGCATAGACTTCATTCTAGCCTTTATGTATCAAGACACATGATAAATGTCAATAACTTGATAGCATCTTACCAACGTGATTCAAGGCCTTAAAACCATAAGGGTAGCACACGAATTCAACACGGTTTACGTTTGAATTAGGGCTTCAACATGAAATAACTTTAGGATAAGAAGCAAGCTTAACTAATCTTTGGATACGGATACACCACAAAAGAATAATTAAGAACCCTTAAACTAAGATTAGAATATGGATTCACCACCTAATCCAAGCTTAAGACTCTTTTGATCACCACTTAAACTGTCTAAGTTTAAGATAAGCAAGTGAGGATTTAACTTAATCAAATGAGCAAGGCTCAACTTTCTCTCGAAGTTCTCAACTTATTATTACCAAAATGATCCAAACATGTCTTATATACATGAGCTAGCTAGTTGCTTGCTATGGCTAGGTTTCCTTCTAAGTAAGGAAACCGATTATAACAATGCCCTAAGTCCTAAGCTATGCTTGGTTACTCTTAAGCTAAATTACACAAGCTAGACTATTACAAATACAAGGCAAAAGGCCTAATTCAGCTCATTACATATTAAAATAGTTTAAAATAAGTCTAAACATGTGAGGAGAGGGAGGAAATCCGATGCCCTCTATCCCCTTTACGGCTACGAAATCTCCAGCTAGCAAGTGTTTCCTTTCTTCAATAAGCAAGCTTTCTATTGGACATAAGCTTTATGAATCACCTTTTCCCTTTACGGGGAGTTTCTTTAGCTTGTTGATCTGCTATACATGGGAGCTCGTAGTTGGGTATGCACAGCGAAACTGGCTACATGGCTGCCTAGGAGTCGGTTTTACTCATTAATTACCACCTCGTGTTTTATGTCTTTTTACATGTGACAGCTTGATTTCTTCATGCGGGGATTTGCTTCGGATGTCTACTTTCTCCTCTAGTAAGAAATTACAAGAATTAAGGTGTTTAATACTTTAATTATTGTTTTCTACAAGACCGGGCAGATTGGTTTTGTATTCTTAGACCTTTTCTTACAATATAGGCTGAATTATTGAAACTTCTTGACATGTTTGGTTTGTAGACTTATTTGGACATCATGTCACCTAAAAACATTGAAAATAGGCCAACATTTGGCCTAGCTAATGCATTGCACAAAATAGGCTTGTACATGGCTTCCAACCCGAGTGTATAACCTTGTGTATTTGGGACTTTCTCTTGGAGTTGAACTTGTAATTGCTTATAAATTTAATCAATTAAGAACTTAGGTGGTGGATTTCTATCATCCTCCCCTTGTTGAAGTCAATTTGTCCTCAAATCAGCTTGGTAGGTGTCACCTAAGTAGGGACTTAAGTCTGAAACATTTTGAAAGTTGTTGAAACATTGTAATCACTTACTAGATCAATCTTGTAAGCGTTGTCATTAACATGTTCCAAAACTTCAAAAGGACCTTATGAACATGGCATGAGCTTACCTTTTCTCTTAGTTAGAAGTCTATCTCTTCTAAGATGGATCCAAACAAGATTGCCCAGTTGAAAAACTACCTTCTTTCGATGTTTGTTCGCTTGGGCTTGATAAGTCAAGTTAGATTTTTTATTCTTTTGTTTGACTTGTTCATGTACCTTCTGAATCTTCTTGACTCGGTCCTTAGCATTAGCACTTGGATTTTAATCTAAGAGTCTTAGAATTAAGTCCAATGGTCCTAACGAATCAAAACTACAGACCACCTTGAAGGGCAAAACACCAATTGTCTTACTTGGGGCTATGTTATAAGCAAGCTTAGCAAATAAATCTTAAGCCTTCAAGTGAGGTTTAATCAAAGCCCTTGAAAGAGTACCAAGGGTTCGATTAGTTGCCTCAGTTTTTCCATCTGTTTTTGTATGACAAGTATTACTGTAATTGAGTTTCGTACCAACTTTCTTCCGCAAGGTAATCCAAAAATGGCTTAAGAATTTGGTATCCCTACTAGAAATAATGGAGCGTGGAATACCATGTAATCTCACAACCTCCTTGAAGTATAGCTAGCTAATATAGGTAGCATCATTAGTCCTATGGCAAGCTATAAAGTGAGCCATCTTGGAAAATCTATCCACCACAACAAATATAGAGTCTTTGTTGCATTGAGTTCTTGGTAAGCCTAGAACAAAGACCACACTTACGTCCACCCATGGCATGGTAGGTACGGGTAAAGGCGTGAATAACCCTTGTGGTAACAAATGACTCTTAGCAATCTGGCAAGTGGCACATCTTCTAATAACATCTTCAATAGTTTTGCTCATTCCAGGCCAATAATAACACTCCTTAAGCATAATCAAAGCCTTGTTCCACCATAATGACCTGCTAATGAACCTCCATGAACTTCAAGAACAAGTAACTCACAAGTGCCATTCTTTGGGACACATAAACGTGCACGCTTGAATAAGTACCCATCATGGATTAAGAAATCATCTTTGAGGTGCTTAAGACAAGCAGCAAATAGCTCCCAAAATCTTCATCATTGCATAAAGGCCTTTGAGATGTTCAAAGCCTAAAATACAGGCATCCAACTGAAATAGCAATAGATGTTATCTTGAAAGAGCACTTGCACCTTGATTCAATTTTCCTGACTTATGCTTGATGGTGAAATGAAATGTTTGCAAGAATTCCACCCATTTAGCATGTTTAGGATTGAGTTTATGCTGACCTTGGATATACTTTAGAGCTTCATGGTCTAACTGTAGGATAAACTCATTAACAATTAGATAGTGACTTCAACGCTTTGAACAACGAATGACAACATAGAATTCCTTGTCATATGTGGAGTATTTTCTTCTTGAGCCACATAGCTTCTCACTAAAGAAAGCTAGGGCTGGCCTCCTTGGATTAGAACACCTCCAATACCAACGTCTAAGGCATCACATTCAACCTTAAAAACTTTGGTAAAACACTACAAAGCTAGCGCTGGTGCTTCAGTCAACTTCCTTTCGATCCATCAAAAGCAGATTGGGCATTAGGGTTCCATCTGAATGAAGTTCCCTTAAGTACCTCAATCATAGACCCAAGATTTTCTTTAAAGGGACGTAAGCTTCTTTTGGTTTATCTACTTCCCAGGTCGGGCTTTCTAGCCCTACTTTCCTGATGCCAATGCCCTTTCTGTTCTGAGATGAAAAGGCAAGAAATTTGTTAGCTTTCTCGGCTTCCCTTGTTGAAGTTGTTGGTTTAACTAGTGCGCTGAGAAGAAGAACAGTCCTTTCAAAGGCTTACCCGCGAGAGTGTACAATGACAACATCCAGACCACTTTTATCTTCTTTTTTATCTTTTTTAGTGATGACAACTATTTGCACGGCTTGCTTATGCGGATCTCTCTCTCTACTACCAGGAAAGGGGTTAGAATCGCCATCGCTGGAGCACTACTGGCCTTTCCATTTCAGGGACGATTTGGTGACCGGAATCGGGTACCTTTATAGGAAGATGGCTTATTCAATAATTCGTGCGTCTCCCCCGGGGTAGGAGCTTGATTTTCTGTCTTTTTTTTTATCGCGAAGTCTACCTCGAAAATTGAGAATCTGTAACGAAGGAGATCTTCATTCCAGTCAGTTCGAGCGGTGGCTTTGAGCTATTCCACCAAGATCAAATGAGGGCCGACTAGTTATCTTCCCCACTTCTTTTGACTGATTCTCAATCAATATCCATTAGCTGAGGACTTTCTGACTGGAGAAAGGATTTGAGAGAGAGAGAGAGGCCCTCATATGGAGTCGTCTTTTCTTGCTCTTCCTTCTTTCTTGAGGTCTCCGTCTGCCCGAGGAGTATCTCCAGTTGTCTTCTCATCCGATTCCTCCATGGGCATCAAAGAGTCTCAAGACTCGTCACTCTTCATAAATGGATCCCGGGCCTGCACAAGCGGTGGAGCATGTGGTTTAATTCGATACAACGCGCAAAACCCGAAACCAGACGACTACAGGGCTTTGACAAAAAAAGTCCCAGGGCCATAATAGTAGTAAAGCTTTTAATGAATCGCCTATAAACGGAGGCTAATCCATAAAAACTTTGTATATCATGTATAATCCTCGGAATAAGCCATGACCGAATAGCCTCTATCTTTTCTTCATCAACTTTAATTCCTTGAACTGTGATGATGATATATCCTAAAAATGTCAATTTTGAAGTAAAGAAAGTTCACTTTTTAAGATTACCAAATAACTTCTCCTTTTCTAAGACCATCATAATCTGGGTGAGGTGGTCCAGACTCTCCTTTTTTTATTAGCTATAGATAAGAATATCATCAAAATAAACCACAACAAACTTGCCAATATAAGATTTGAATACTTGATTCATTAACCTCATGAACGTGACGGGAGCATTTGATAGCCCAAAAGGCATGACTAACCATTCAAACAGACCACCTTTAGTCTTAAAGCAGTCTTCCACTCGCCTCCTTCTCTAATTCTAATTTGATAGTATCCACTTCTTATATCAATCTTAGAGAACACCTTGGATCCATGCAACTCATCTAGCATGTCTTCAAGTCTAGGTATAGGATACCTATATTTGATTGTAATCGTGTTAATAGCATAGTTATCAACACACATTCTCATACTTCCATCTTTCTTTAGAACTAGCAAAGCAGGAACAACACATGGACTTTATGATTCTTTAACTAATCCCTTTTATATTAGTTCTTCAACTTGTCTTTGAACTTCCATGGTGTCTTTTGGATTCATTATATAAGCTGGCTTGTTTGGAAGTATTGCTCATATGATTAAATCAATATGATGTTGAATATCCTTTTTAGGAGGTAATCCAAATGGTATCTCTTTAGAGAATAGGTGTTGAAACTATTTAAGCAAGGAAACAACCAAAGGATGAAATAGTGGAGTGGTTTTAGCTTCATCCTCTAATAATAACATCCAATCTTGAAAGGCCTTAAACTCATGGAATGAAGCCTTTAAAATAGATTCATTACAAACCATGAGCAATTCGGATTATGTTTGGTCTTTTTGTGGTTTGGCCTTTTGTAGTTGGGATGAGGTAAGTGGGGTAAGGGTGATCTTATTTCCATCTTTTGGGAATGAATAGGTATCTTAATACCCATTACGCATGAATCATCGATCAAATAACCATGGATTTCTTAAAAGAATATGATGAGCATCCATCGGTATAACATCAAACCATAACTCATGTTGTTAATTCTTTCCAATGGAAAAAGATACGAAGCACCTTGAGTTTACTTGTTATCCCTTACTCTGATTCAGCCACTGGATATTGCAAGGGTGAGGGTGAGTAGATGTTTGGAGGTTTAACTTTCAATCATGCCATTAGAAATAACAATAGAACAACTGCCACCATCAATTATCAATCAGCACACCTTGTCGTGAACCGTACATTTGGAGTGGTTTTCTCTTTGTTTGTCCTTTTCACTCCTTCGGTTACTTAATACTCACCTAAAAATGAGCATTTCCCCATCATCTGGCTCAGCTAGATATTCATCTTGACTTTCCTCGTCATCTGCCTCCACTTTAGCTTCTGGTTCAGTTTCTTTTTCCTTGTCCTTCACGACCTCCCATTTGGCGAAGGTAATAACTTCACGGTTTGGATAGTTCACAACTATATGTCCTAAGCCTTGGCATTTAAAACATCTCCTTGCACTCAGGAGACTTGGATTAGGTCTATTTCGTGGTGGAAATGCTTTTTGAGGAGCTGGGGTTCTTTGTGGAGGTTGGGGAGATTGGGCCATAGGTTTAGGTGCAGGAGTAAACGAGGAACTCCCCTTGTTAAAGGGTTGGTTCTGAGTGGTTGTCGTTAAAAACTCTCTCCTAAATGGCCTAGCTTTCTTCTATTGCTCCACTTTATGTGCCAAAACACATACTTCATCAAATGTGTTGTATTGACGTAATTCAATCACATTAGAATACTTTGGATCAAGTCCTCCAAGATATCTAACTATGGTATACTCTTCTGGCTCCTGAATGTCACATTTGATTAGGAGTTTTTCAAACTGTCTTATGTAGTCATCAACGCTCATATTACCATGGGTAAGGTTATGAAGTTATAAATAATTATCATGAACATATGAAGGGGGTAAGTACTGTGCTTCATGCTTGGCCTTCATCTTCTACCAAGTACGAATTTTGTCTTTATAGTTTCTAACTCACCCAGCACAAAAGTTAGTCCACCATAATGATGTGTAATTTCATAATCTAAGAGCAACCAATTTAACCTTCTTGTCATATGGGATCTCCTTATACTTAAAAGATTCGTTCAATAGTGTGTAACCACTCAAGAAACTCATCAGGAACGAGCTTCCCTTCAAATTCAGGTATCTCAACCTTAAAATCATTAAAGTTGGAAGCAATGGGTCTTCGTCCTCTCCTGGGACGTCTGTGGACTTCTTCTTTACTTGATAATTCTCTTAGTTGGCCTTCAACTTCACTTCCTTCACCTTGAACATCAATTTGTGCTTTAACTTCATGGACTCGCCTAATTGCTTGCATACATAAGCATTTTGGCCTTTTGATTCATCAAGTCTTTGTTTTAGCTCTTGATGAGGAGTTGTAATGGTTTGATAACTCTTCATAAGAGCTTCAAAATTTTCTTCTAATGATAGACTTTCCACTCATGGTAGCAAAAGGTAAGCAAACGGATGGAAAAGGATGGATACGGGTTGTGTTTGTGGGTGAGTTTAGAAATGGCTCGAATTCGTGTGTTTTGAACAAAAAAAGGCTACAGATTGAACTTGCTCTGATACCAAAACTGATGTAGCAAGACAGACTAAACGTCAATGACTTGATAGCATCTTATCAATGTGACTCAAGGGCTTAAAACATTAAGGGTAGCACACGGATTCAACATGCTTTACCTTAGAATTAGGGCTTCAACATGGAATAACTTTAGGTTAAGAAGTAAGCTTAACTAATCATTGGATACAGAGACACTATCAAAGATTAATTAAGGCCCTTAAGCTAACATTAGGATATAGATTCACCACCTAATCCAAGCTTAAGACTCTCTTGTTCCCCACTTAAGCTGGCCAAGTTAAAGATAAGCAAGTGAGGATTTAACTTCATCAAATTAGGAAGGCTCAACTTTCTGCCAAAGTTCTTAGCTTATTATTTTCAAATGAGCCAAAAATGGCTTATATACATGAGCTAGCTAGTTGCTTATTATGGATAGGTTTCCTTCTAAGTAAGGAAACTTATTATAACAAGGCCTTAAGTCCTACGTTGTACCCGATTACTCTTAAGCTAAATTACACAAGCTAAACTATTACAAATAGAAAGAAAAAGGCCTAATTTAGCTCAATACACATTAAACTAGCTTAAAACAAGTTAGACATGTGAGGAGAGAGAGCAAATTTGGTGCCCTCTATCCCCTTTTTGGCTGCCAAATCCGAAGGTAGCAAGTGTTTCTCTTCTTCATTAAGCAAGCTTCCCATTGGATCTACGCTTTAAGAATCACCTCTCCCCTTGAGGGGGGTTTCCTTAGCTTGTTAATCAGCTATACAAGGGAGCTAGAAGCTGGGTATGCACGAGAGATAAGAGAAACCCTTCTTAGAAGGAAACCGGCTACACGGCTGCCTAGGAGCTAGTTGTACTTGTTGCTTACAACCTCGTCTTTTGTGTCTTCTCAAATGTGATAGCTTGATTTCTGCGTGGGGGGTTTGATTGGGATGTCTATTTCCCCCAGCAAAAGATTGTAAGAATTAACGTGTTTAATACTTTAATTATCGTTTTCTACAAGACCAGGCAGGTTAGCGACTAATCCGAACAGTTTTGTATTCTCGGGCCTTTTCTTGCAATATGGGCTGAATTGTTGGAACTTCTTCACATGTTTGGCTTGTAGACTTATTTGGTCATCATGTCACCCAAAAAGATAGAAATAGGGCAACATTTTCCCTAGCTAGTGCATTGCACAAAATTGGGCTTGTACACGACCTCCGACTTAGGTGTATAACCTTGTGTACTTAGCATTTTCTCTTAGACTTAAACTTGTAATTTCTTATAAATTGAATTAATTAAGAACTTAGTAGATGGACCTCCGTCAAGCCCTCCCGCAAACCCC
>Ga0058701_10001801_pt1 | contig 15623 bp, 10 predicted proteins | sample AgamicOrMae_FD_97039 | JGI IMG/M metagenome (GOLD analysis project Ga0058701, IMG submission 97039) | Agave microbial communities from Guanajuato, Mexico - Or.Ma.e | ecosystem: Host-associated > Plants > Phyllosphere > Phylloplane/Leaf | place: Guanajuato, Mexico | collected 2012-06-04
ACAACTACAAGATCTCCAAGAGAAGAGAGAATAAATAATTGGTGAGTGCGGTAAGTCGGCTCCTAATTTCTCACCCTTCTCTCCATCACCCCCAAACTAGTATCCGATCATCATTAAATCCAATATAAAACTACAACAATTCCGGCCCGTCACAATATCGAAGCCCAAAAATTGCTGCCCGAACACATTTTTTCTGCCTTAAAAGCAGCCAATTGAACAGAAATGGTAAAAACTCAGAAAATTGCAAATATTTCGAAAACTGTTGGAAATTTCACAAGTCCTTAAGGTGTTCTACAAGAATATGGTTATTGGCTTTATATTGTATTGAAAAAATGTATTTTTTCCGAATTGGACGCTATTTTTAAGGTGGTAATAATTTTGGCAGGAAGTTTGGGGCTTTGGGTATCTTTCCATACCGCTTGCAGTCCTGAAAATTTCCAGAAAATCTGGGGCGGACAGTGTTCTAGTACTCCCCTTGGTATCTAGAAAACATCCACCAGGCTTAACCTTCCCTAAACAACGCGGCTGGATGAGTGTTTCCATGACGTGATGGAGGATCCAACTGGGGTGGAACTCAAGGTATAAAATGCCGCCTTTCAAATTCAAAGTAACGGCTATCAGCGCTTGACTACTCCTGATGATGATGAAGACTTCACAGCCCACACAACAAACACAGCGAAAAAAATGAAAGGCCTTTTAGCATGATAATGGCGGAGGGAGTTAATTGAAAACTGTCATTGGGGTTTGAGCGTAAAAAATTGTTGAGCGTGTAGTGCGTGAGGGATTCGAAATGCGTCCGCGGCGTGGGCCGGGGAATCCAACTGTCGGAGGGCCACCACAACCTAATCATGATAAAGAGGAAGGGCGCAACTGATTATCTTTAAAGAAAGGAATCGCGAAGCTGCGATGACAGCAGATTATAGGGGCCTCCCCTCTGCGAACAGTGGACCGGAGGGGGGGTCAGGGGGGGGGCTCCAAGGGGGCCGCTGGGGGCAATAATTCTCACATTACACCAGCAAACTTTTCCTGCAAGCCGTGAGAGGAGACCATTGGAGTTTGCTGCGAGTCGAGTCCACGGGAGGCGGCGAGGCAGCGCTGTGCTGTGCGGGTTGCCTCCAGCGCCGGCGCCGCGCCACGATAAATGAGTTGGTACAGCAACGTAGGACGCAGCCTCACCCAGGGGAACACAATCACGCAAACAACGATTAATTCACTCATTATCTCAATTTAACTTTACTTTTGCTTTCTTTGGACAACTATTTTACTACACAAACTGGATTACCTTGTTGGACCACCTGAAAAGATTCGCCAATTAAATTCGGAGAGAAAGTGTTTTTTCTTAAGATTAAGGGGCCGCTGTTGGGCAGTTTTTTGTGTTCATTTTTCAATCAACGGCAAATGAGAAATAGAGAGTAAAGGAGCAGGGGCTCGGCTAAAAATAAACTTTTTCCAAGAGAAAAATTTCTCGTGACTCCAGCATAGACAAATGTACAGTTTAAAGTGCTTTGGACAGATTTGCTTAAAAAGACAGGGGAATGGGAGGAAAGGTTCAGGGCAAAAAGACGTCGAGCAAAAACGATGAAAAACACGATTCTGTTAATTTTATCCACATAGTATAAAACTTTTGGATTTATTAATACATTCCAACAACATGGAAAATACATTTACTCACGGTGAGCTACGTTGGAAAATCAACTGGAAATACTAAGGGAGTTCCATACCTGTTTCGGGTGTGAAACTAAAAAAAGGGTAGTACCTGTTTAGTTTATTTATCAAAATAGACCTGTGTCAGCCACATCAAGGGAAAGCTCTCGCCAATACCATATGAATTGCATGGCTGAACAAAAGATCCTGAGAAAAAATAAGATTAAATACTACCCTTATTTTAGGACCGAAAACAGGTATAGCATTCCCTAAAACGGGAACGTTTGGTTTTTATCGTTTACCCTAAAAAGGAATAAAAGTACCTAACGGAAAAGTGACTTTGTTGCCTCAACAAAACTTTTTGTTGACATGGCCTCAGGAAACCAAAATTGTTGTGGTGAAAATTTAAATTGTTTCAACAACATGAATGATTATAACAATTACAGTTGTCAACGTTACCATATAAGTGAAATCGTCATCACAAAAATCCAGGTTCGCTAAGGCTTTATTAACATAACCTTTTTTGGGCATCAAAGTCATTTTTTCCGCTCAAAACAAGGGCTCGTTTTGACAGGGCTAAATTGAAATATCGCTTCTTCGCGAGGCCTTCCCTCCCGAAATTTTGAGTGCGCCTGTAACAGCATCCAGAGATGAGACGAGAAGGCAGCCATTTGGGGAATCGAGCGAACTGGGATGTTCCGCCGTTAGTGCATAAAAGTCAGAACTTGTCTCCTGTTTCATATTGTTGGGAGCGAGTCGGGAACGGAAAGCCGAATCCCGTCAAAGGGGATCTGGGATCCGAGGAGCGCCTTCCGTTCACTTCCGGCGCGGGAAAAGGAAGCATAAGGGTCAAGTTGAAGACTCCCCTTGGCGGCGCGGCAACGCCGCAACGCGCCAGCCTGCAGACAGCACACCAACTTGCACTCGCTCCTCGAGTGGTATCCAGTTTCCTTCTCAGGTGGGTCTCCCTCTAACCGAAACCTTGCCACTTTGACAACTTAAGTGATCGAAACTTGATATTCCGCTCAATAGGCAGCTCCGCACTCCCGCTCTTCGATTTCAATCCACTCCTCCACTAGCACGTCTTCATTTCTATTCCCACAGAAAAAGCTCTGCACTTTTCGGAAACTTCCTGCAACGGGCTAGTTAAAAGTGCAGTTCCAAAACACGACTAGCTGCAAGTTTGCGTTGGGAAACTGGACTTGATCGTCGGAAGCGCACTTGTAAAGTTGACAGAAAACGTGATATTCAGAAGATCTTCCGGACAGTAAGTAGAATTCGTTGAAAGTTTACATGCCGTAAGACGGGTCAGGGAATTGAATTTCTGGTATGATGAGTGCATTATTTATGTTAGAAAAAACTATGAAATAGCCGATCCCCTCGGACAATTGAAAAGACGTAATTTAATCATAGTTTAATTGTAAAATGGAGGGTCCCTTCGGTCGGATGGATTTAAGATATTTCTGCACTACAACTGCTTGTTTCACACTGGAATGGATTGAAGTTTCCTGGAAATGAGTCTTGCAGTATTATTCACTCCTTCGTCAACTTTAGCGGATTGTTTTTTGTACTGAAGTGCACCGTCGGCAGCCCATCCTCTCTCCTTGAACTAGGGCTCAAGCAAGAAGGAGGCCATGTCACCGTCACTCTATAAAAATATTTTAAAAAAATGTTTTCACAGATGTTACAGCAGCGTATGAATTATTTAACGAGTGATTTCGAAATTCTTCAACGCTCTCCTAGAATTTCAGATAGAAAAAAATAAATAGAAGCTGTTATACATAAATGGTAACCTGAGTGTTACGGTAGGATGTTAAGACCTAATCCTAATATGGGAAAGCAACATGTGCTTCAGAAATAAAATTCGAAAGAAGAGAGTCAGTTTTATAGTTATAGTTACTAGTTTCATATCCAGAAACTGAAAGAGTATGCCGATATTGTTGTTAAGGCCTTCCATATCATCGGACATCACAGATACGACTCCAAAGTTAAGAGTCAACGCAAAAATATGGCTTGATGTTTCGACTGTGGAAATAGGGTACATGTGATAAAAATGTGAATGCACAAAAAGATTTCGCCATATCAAAGGAGAAAACGACAGCGAGAGCTCATTGAGATGGAGTTGCTCAATTTACTTTTCCCAGCTACGATCATCATTAAAAATCACCTTAAGTCTTGTAACGAGGCGATCTCGCAAAATGTCTGTTAGCTCTTGTTAAATATTAAAACTTGTGATTTTGAGGTTTACAAGGAAGGTTTACAATCAATTGAACAAAAAGTAATGAGTCCGAAAGAAATCTATTTCGTGTTCTGTGGATGTGCTTGGCGGATTTTGGCAAATTCCCATCTGATAAAACTAGTCAAGTTTGCATAGATTTTTCATGTTATCCTCCCAATAAAGTCGCCATAATGTATCGAACTTGATTTGTTCGATATACTTTTCACGACGAGAAAAAAAGGCGGCTAGAATATACATCTAACTCAACTGCGTTCAGAGTCACTCCCACCCATTACCATCTAATGCATTTCGAAAATGAATAGGAATTGAGCTACAAAAAATATACGAAGGCATTACTTCTTAAGATCGAGGGGACAGTGATGAAGTTGTTTCTATCAGCAAGTGTCAGCATCCGCGACGAGATTTGGTTGGCATTGCCGATCCCTTATGATGTGATTCCGAGCATGAGGCTCTCCTTGGCGTCATGGCCACGCGCTCTGATTAATTTCGCCCGCTTCAGCGGAGCTTCGGCAAAGCCCCGAAAGGCTCCGGCGACGATAGCGCCATCTGTGGTCGGATACCGATGACTTGATGAAAGCTCTCTCCCCCCTCATCGGCGCATATCATAACAAGATAAATAACTGGTACCTCCCGCACGCCTATATAAACATGTCACTGGCCCAAAATCACCGTAGGACCCCTACAGTATAAAATTACTCAGTTGATTTTTTTTCCCCGAGGATAGATGACTTTTGCTAGATAGGGTTACTGAGGTAAGCTTACGCTGTGAAAAGCACATGCAAAAATTGTCGGAGAAAGACGTCCGCAAAACGTCTTGCAAAGATAAATTTCTAGGCATCTGTCAAAAGGCCGTATTAGATCGTGTTCGCATACGGTGAATTTGGAAAATTGCAGTATTCACCTCTTGAGTTACACCTTCGTCACCAAGCCAAGCAATGCGATTACTATGCGCAGCGCGCGTAATTCAAGGTAACATTGCTTTTATGAATATGGTTAATTAATCATTGTTGAACAGTTTGAAAGTTTAAAACGAAATTCAATAGATCTACTTTCAGGGTATGCAGTGTATCTTCTTTAGGTAACGCTCATGGTGTACTCGAGAGGAGTCCACGGTTAAACAACATCGTAAGAAGAAGTGTGAAGCAAATGCTCAAGCTAGAATATCCTCACGTGGATTGCTCAAGGAAAAAGTGAGCGCAAAAGCACGGCATTGTAGTTAACTGTTTTCTCTGATGCTCCGCGAACATCAACTACTGCTCTCCACAAGACAAACAAAATGTTCATCAGCACTTACCTAGACCTGCATTATGGGCCGAATCTAAGGATTTCCGCGAAATTTGCCTTCGAATTTAAGTTGAAGCAAAAGTTTCCTGGTACCTGCTAGAAAAGAATTATCTTATTGTCGGTTCGAGAACGACAAAGAAAGCAGAAATTTCGGTTCACAACGGTCATCATCACTACAATAACACTCAAGTCTTTCATCATCCAATCACAAGTTGAAGAATACCCGTTGGAGTTCAAGGATCAAAATTAGAAGCAGCAAGAGAGTACAGTTAAGCCTGCTAGCGTTGGAATTCCGGAGAGCTAATCTTAACCCGCATCAACTTTCGTCCAAGTTTTTAGACAGCTTTGCAAACGATGATGGAATATGATTCTGAACCTTTGTACGACCGGATATGTGAGAAGAATTTACTGAAGAGCTCTACAAGTTGTAGTGCAGTGTACACTCTACAAACTTGTCTATAATATTAGATTTCTGTTGGCTGACATTCGCCTTAGATGAGTAAGGCAGCGTACATTAATTAGCCCAAAGCCCCGATCCATTTCATGTAAAGATCAGTTACCGGCCAAAGAAGTACTTAAGGAACAATTATTTCGCGCGATCGAATATAATGCATTATCGAAAAGGTGGATGGTCAGTTGAAGAGGGCCCGGAGAAGGCCAAATACCTCCACGTCCACGCGAACATCCTCTCACACTCCCACTATACTATGGGAAGCAGAGATAGGCCTACGTTATATCGGAGAGAAGTACAAGTATAGAGTTAAAACTAGAGGTCTTGTTTTCAATATATACTGGTTGTACAAAATGAAAAAAAAGAAAAAAAAGCCTCCCAGATATTATGGAGATACATTTCCAACTATGCTTAATAAGAAAGGTTTGTTTCGAGCAAAATAAAGGCAAAATTCGCCAAAAAATACTCTAAATTAGTCAAAGCATGAGGTAGATACACTCAGCTAAACTTTCGCACACTCACAAAGACTCGCCGGTAGTACAGGCAAACATAAAAAAAATAATAAAAAATAAAAACACGGGTCAAGCTATAAGTTATTTTCCTTGGCTCTTTATTAGAGTTGGTAGAACCAGAAAATGAGCTTCATTCATCTATGTTTTCCGTGGTAAATTTTGTTTCTTCCATTTGTTCCAACAATATGGAAGGAAAAGATGCAGTGGGAATTATCATTGATACCAATTCGATTCACTGCTTAAAATTCAACTTTAAAATTTAAAAAATAAAAAATTGTTTTGAATTGTCCCAGTCGTATTTCGGGTTTTAAAATAGATCGCTATTAATCGTGTTTTGGGTACATTTCAGGGTAGGATCAACAGCCACATGAAAAGTTCTCGACAAGCCGGCTTTTGGGATAACTCTAGTGATCGTCTTACTGAAGGACCACAAAACCATGTAAACGTTTAACTTCCTACTTAAATTAAAAGGGGTGTCAAAATAAGTATTTCTTGTGAGCGTCACTTTCCAATCACTATCACGTCCTATCTCGGTAGTTCGTGACATAAAACGGTTGGTGTTTGCCGATCGCTTTGCTGTCCACCTCCGCAGGTGCCAATCTTCCCACGGTGACCAACAAGCAAGGGAAGGTTCACAGGCAAGAAAAAAATAGGTTCATTTTTTGTTGTTATACTAAAAATATTGACAACACTTGCAAGAAACTTCTTCCAATCACCGTTTACCTCACAACGTTGTTTTAGTGCGCAAAATATCCAGGATCAAAAGGATTTGCCATCACGCATAAAAACCAAACGCCCAGTAAAATTCATATTTAAAGATAGACTTTCTGGACATTCTCTAAAAACTGAACAAAAAAGATCTCAATATCAAAACACTGCTGAAAGATGGAATCTTCTTAAAATGAAATTTCCTTAGACTGAGGGGTCGTCCATAAACTTGGGTCATATTCACGTCCTTCATTTGGTAATCTTCGAAGCATGGCAGCCGTTGTCCGAGTAAACAAGACGATGTTTCTGGTAATACGCCCTTTGCAATGCCTCCGCCCCATTCAATTCCGAGTTGCAGTTTTATTTTTCAGCGTCCACTCGGCGCCCCAGGCGGTTTGGCCCCAGTCGCGCCAGCCAGCAGACCCACGCAGCAATGTTGCGGAGAGCATCTCGTTATGTTGTACACCATCAACACACTGCTACTTCCCTTTATGGAGGAACCAGCGCCCCTCGATCCGAATTTGATTTGCAAGTAGCGCCCAGTTTTGATCAGAGCAAAAGCGAGGATGGGCCGGGGGTGATGAAAACCTGCTCGTCACTGGGGTGCACTTGCTTCTTGGGCGGGGAAGGAGGGGGAGGCGACAAATTAATTCGGCACGTCGTCTGGCGGAGGGGTGAGCTTCGGACCTCAAGAACGAGTCCTCTTGGGGCGGGGAAGTCTGTACCAGTGCCTTGCTTGTTCGTCTCCTGTTTATCTTTGATTAACCCAGTTATTGATCGGGGACCACAAGGTCGTTTTAAACTTTTTCTGACTTTATTCCATTATTCATCTGTGGAGTCTTGCGTTTGAGTGTTGTGGGTGGAGAGGCAAGATGTACGAACTCAAAAAATCAGCAACGTGTCTTAGGAACGGCCAGTTTCTTGAAAGAACTATGCCTCCTGAAAAGTATCGCTATAAGCGAGAAGATTGTTTCTCTCTGAGACAGAATACCGCCTGGCTGATTATGAGAGGAATCTGCGCTAGAAAGTCGATTTTACCATCTTCTGATGATGTAATGATACCTAACCTTGGTTAACGTCAGGGTCGCTGGGTTTTTATGCCTGTTAATTCTCAATGGCAATTACAGCGTCATCAGGCGTGGCGAAAGCTGAGCGAGGCGTTACCGAAGTCTTACTTAGAAAAGCGTCAGTGGTAGCGAAGCGTTAGCGAACACAAAACGCTCTTCCGAGCAGAGCAACAGCAAACAGTGGCAGAGGAGACTCTTAACCCAATGTAGGCTGATCTATCCAGTGCGTTTGTCAGTCTTTTAGTCTAAAAATGGTTCGAAAGTTAAGAGTTAACTACAGAGAAAAAAACACACCTCCAAAACTAAGAGTGCTATTGCATGCTTGTGAGTTTCCCTGATATAGAATTCCTCTGTCGATGATCTCCGCTTTGGAAAACTCACTCGTATTTTTTCCCCCAAAGAATATACCGGTTCGAGAACCTCTTGGTTGGTGAACCCAATGGTCACAGACCTTCGTTGTAATACTCTTTCGCCAGAGAGCTATCTAGTCGGAAAACGTCCCTGCGAGAAGACTTCACCTCCTTGTCAGAGAGCTTCCGAGTGAGAGAATTCTTCGAATCTCATCATGAGCCACATGTTTTAGTCATTAAAGACAAACACAAGAGTTGTTTTTTTTTTAAAGAACGATCCGAGAAGCAAGAATACTGACAGTAACAGTGTATTCTATGCACGACGAACTGTACAGTTGAGCGTTGGAAGTAAGAAAAAAATCAGCCCACTGAACAAACCTATCCATTCAACAAAAAACACATTCCAAACAATCGTCTTAATTTCGCCGTGAGATGGATGTTGATCAAAATTATTTTTACTAAACTAACAAAGGCCCACGAAAATTGTGAGAAATTGTCTCCTGCCAGGAAATGGCAGAATGTATTTTGATTTTTTATAAAGATTGGCCTATGTTCAGCCACATCATTTAAAAGGTCTCCACAAGAGCTTTTTATTGATGTGGCTGAACATAGGTCTGTCTCAAAAAAAAACAACAAAATATGTTTTAATCCCGCTTTATTTTCACGAACAAAATAGGCAAGAACGCTCTAAAACAGGTTTTTGGTTTTTAATGTGTCGATACGTTTTCTAATTATGCAAAGACTCGATTTTTTCATTACAGGGAGTGGAAATTAGGTTTAAAACCCACGCTTCTGGCGGGCATTTTAAAAGAGGGCAGGTGAGAAGAAGCAGGCTTTCTTGATGGAGTGTGTGGACACGGGCGTTGGTTGAAGCTGCCCGGTGATAACGCGATTTGTTTAAGTTCTCTTGGGAGAGAGCGAGAGAGAGCAGCGCTATGTCAACGCCATAAAAGAAGACAGAGAAGGCGAGGCGTTGTTCCGCCATCTTCTCCCTTTTATATCGGTATATAAACAGTGGAGGGCGCCGACCGACGGCCTCCATCATGTATACTGTTTGGACAATTCCGCTTTAAATTCAGGCCCATGTATTTTATGCGGTTGCTCCTTTATTGTCGGACGGGATTAGCCGATTTATTTTTCGACGGGGATTTGGGATCAGGGACCAAGCAAAGGTTTGGAGCTCGCGCAACGAAATTAACGCGACGAGGTATTTGTGAAAAATCCGGCTAATTTCAATTAAGGGATTAACCTCAGTAGTTAGTATTTCCAACATAATGACCTTTTGTGGGATCACTGTCAAGAAATAACAAAAAACACGAGTGAACAAATATACATTACTCTTGAAGTAAGAGCTATCCTTCGTGTACTTTACCTCTAAAGTTCAAACATTAGGAAGAGTTGCTTCATACCTAACTTGAGGTGCTCGGTTGTTAGTACTAAGTCCCTTTTTTGTCATTGCTTGTTGCTGTAGCGTGGTCGTCGCTTGGACTACAATATATTGGTTCATTGGTTCGAGTCTCAATCGTACCTTGTGATTACCTTTATCATAGGATTCGTGGTATCACAAGCGAGACATAAGCCTACTTACAGTCGGTCCTCCTCTACTTCGCTGTCCTTCTTTTCTTCACCAAGTCTCATACCATCTGCCTTTTAACGGTTGAAGCTTCCACTGAGAGAGGAGTGGCATCAGTTGCAGCAACAATAGTTACAGTTAAAGCAGTTGATGTTACTGGAACGGTAGTGGCCACTATTCGACCCGGTTGGACGATATGTTTTTGAAAAGTAGTGCTATGACCTATATGAAGCGTTTCATGACACAATATCATTTCGTAGTCATCATGGAGTCGTCACGTAAAACTGTAACGTCGCCTCGAGCTCGAGATTACAGAAGAATCGAAGCAAATCGCGGTGACGTTCCAGGACGTGATTGGGTGAAGCCTTTAAGGTCAGTGAATCGGTGGAGGTGATTTCCTTGGCATGACGTGACGGAGCGCTCTCGTATGCAGGTACGTATCACCTCACTATAAAGGCCCTCAAATCGATGGCTTTCCTTTTTCTCGATCGATCCGCACGAATGTTCCTTTCGCAGCAGAAAAGGCTGTTTGCCACACAAAGAAATGGAAATGTGAAACGGAGAACACCAGAAAGGAAACGGTGACGAGTTCCGATGAAGATGGAGCGGGGCCGAACGGGGCCGAAGGGCACTGAAGGGCACCGAAGGGCACCGAAGGGGACCGGAGCACATGCACTGCTGACACTCATAATGCAGATTCACTGTATGCTCCTCCAACCAAGCTACACATGCAGCAGATGACACGTTTAATATTAATATATATAAATTATTTTTGTGGTTCTTAGACTGGTTGTTCAATGACTCCCAGAAAGTGCGTGGTCAGTGTGGGTATTTCTGGTTTCTCTGAGCCCTTTATCTTCCTAGGGATAAGTTTGTTTCAAAAATGATGGGATTCAACTGCCCCTTTCAACAATTACGTTTTTGGATGTATGATAAATGAGTTGTTGTTTTTTTTCAGCGATGGCTCTGTAATCTGCTACCCGTGGAGAGGGCTTTCGGAGCCCTTAACATAGGTGGGGTCACATATCTTCTGCCTCGAACCACGGTCGACTCGTCCTGCCGAAAAAAAAGAAACAGAAAACGCGAGAAATTCCACTTGATTTGAAGTTAAAATGATCATAGGCCCACCCTCGTTACACGACTTTCATCGACTAATCTGCGTGGGATAAGTTGGAGAATATTCCCCTCCACGACTTTGCAGGTGGCGACGTTAAGAAGCAACGCTTTCGGTGGATGTCAGGGGATCCGGTGAGGTCCCATTGTAGTAAGCCATGACATGCTAGTTTGCCGAGATGATACATCCGTCCGTCACGGATCTCCGCCACGGTTGCTGCGGCGTGGATGCTGCAGAGCGGATGCTGCGGAGCGGATGCTGCGGCGCAGATGAAGAGGAAGGATGTGGCACGCGGCGCCGGTGCGTTCAGGTGAGATGCGCAGTCAACGTCCATGGAAAAGACACAGCACATGCCTACGCTATTTCCTCTACTGGGATAGCGCTTTCCTTGTCAATCTATATCTCGCCAGCGCCTGGTAAGGTATTGCTGTGTTAGCGGACAACAAAGCTTGATGGTCGTAAACTGTTCGGCGATGTGAAAATAACTGCTTCTTGTTTTTCATCGTTCATCGAAAAGCCCAATGACGGGAAAGTGAAGGATCAAGGCAAGTAACTTAGATTAATTTCACCTAGCATGTGCCGCCATCTCAGTCGGCTTGCGAAAAAAGGTATGTACCACTGAAGATAAAAAATTCCTCTTCTGGGTTTAGCTACAACCATTTTGGGGTGAAGTTAAACGGGACCATGTCTTGTTTTCACTTGTATTTAAGATGGGTCCACATGAACCATATCAATGGAGAGCTCTCGCTGAACCCTTGCGATTGAGTCGGCTGTATATGGACCCATCTTGAAAAGTAGCGAAAATATGATATGGTCCCGTTTCACTTTAACCTAAAAATCGGTATGTGTTCTCTAATCAGGGATTTTCTTGTTATCAGTGAGAACTTAATTGATGGAAAATCTACATTTGAGGATTTACAGTGCGGTTAAGTTGTGGAGACGAAAACAAGCGTTTGAACCGGGTTAAATTGCTCGTTACACTTTCGCCTTTCCACTTAGCTTATTTAGTGAACAAGTGGAACGAAATTGTATTTTGTGTGATTTCCTCGCAAGACTACCCACGCGGTTAGGGTAATTAGGTCGCCGAGAGGGAGAGGTGAAAATTATTTTGAGTGTGGCGCCACGTCGGCATAGCGGCGTAGCGCCCTCTGGCGGCGCGCGGCGCGCTGCGGACGCTACTGCCATTGACTGGCTCGGGTCCTCTCGGCTCATAATTCGCGCGCAATTTAAAATTCAAATCTCGCGAACACGATGTGCTGAAAGCGGGCTGTCGAAGAAGAAAGGTTGAGGCGAGGGCTCCAGCTACAATCAAGTGCTGCTGTCATGGGGGCACTGATCATTTTGCGCTTTGCCAAAAAAAAGTACGGCATAGGACATCTAACCTACGCAGGTCGTCATATCCTCTCATAATGTCACGATAGGTGGAGCTACGGTAGAAAACAAGGTGAAGAAAATGTGAACTTAAAATCTCAAAATTTCGGAACCTTTCTCCCAGATGCGAATGATCGAATAGTTGCACCTTCGCTTCACTTGAAGTTATCAGTAGTAGAAGCGGCATCGCGAAGAATAGTTTTTAATTTCCTTTTATTATTAATAAGATGAAGAGCATGTGAACGCTCCGCTCGTTGAAAGTTTTGCATAAATTTTTGATTCATAAATAAACGATGAACTACTTTTGAGTGTGCAAGAAAGGTCGAATTTTGGGGGAGCCAAAAATCTTTTTTTGTTGTTGTTTTTCTTTAGAATCTTCATGTCTACTATAGGCTTATTGACGCTACAGTATTTTTTATTCCCTCTAAAACATAAATTTGCTAATCAAGGTAAGTTCCTGATGCGAAATATACAAGAAAAGTCATCCAAGAGCGTAAATATCGACTGTGTAAGCGCCGAGAATTTTGGCTGAACAATCATGATCCTTACACGCTTATTTCCCGAATATGATGACGGTTCTACCCTTCCGACTTTACTGCATAGAGTTGTCGCAGTGCATTCCCAAGTGCTGTTTTCACCGTTCATAAAAATTTAACTGAAAATCCCTCGTTAATTCATAGATTTAAAACAAACTCAATTTCACCCATCAATGACACCTCATTTTATATTTATATTTGAAAAATCTGGCTATGTTCTACAAGTAAAAACAACTGTTGGTATTCTCTCTACACAATTCAGTTGATTGCAAATGTCAGATTTCTCCTGAGTAAGCGTCCAGAAAATATGGTTTACATGCTGAAATACTTGGTTCCTAGACATTTCGCTTTATCAAAATAAGTAAGCAAGTCCTGAGAGAGCGAACTTCTGTTTGAAAGGATGGCGACTTTTAGTGGAGCCGGGAATGACTTCAGCGAGAAGGCAAGTCCCTCGCGAGTGGCGCCTGCATGACAAACATGACGTCACACTTCGTTCACCAGGATCTCCGAGGAAGTACGTTGACACAAGCAGGCAGCTCTGGACGGAAGACTGTTTTTCAGGTCTGTTAATTTAGCGCGGCCCCGAGGCTCAGGGCAGGCGCGCAGGACGAGCGGCAAAGCAGCCGGGAGGCCGTTGCCGAAATGGAATCCCGGATTGGAGTACCCACTGGGGGAGGGGGATAACCTGCAAGTCGAGAACTACCGACCGTTGTTCTTTTGCATCAACCGCGCACACCCACCCCTGGGATATGCGACTCAACCATATCTGTGTTATTGAACTAGATATCTGTTTTACTGTTATGGTAGCCGTAAACCGAACTGGCGGAATCCAGTGTACGTGGATTGGTGGGGTGTCTGGGGACTTCCGTGGATATTCACTTTCTCTCGGTGATGGTAGGCGCGGGGCGCGTTGGGACCGGGTGGGGCGGTTTGGGGCGGCGTACACGAGAACTGCTATTTTATGGCGTGCGCGGCGTTTCAAATGGATCAGGAGCTTGGGGAAAAGTCAAACCAACAACTTTCGATGTCTGGAAGCTTTCAAGACGACCCACTTCCCTGTCGGAGCTGTCACTGTCACGCCAGCGAAATATAGAACAACACCCTTAATCATAAAATTTTGCTAAATCAACTTTTGTAGGCTAAAATACTTTTTTGTTAAACTGCGGCTGCGGTCACAGAATGCTTCCAAAGTTTTTTAAAATAATACATTTTTTAGGTGTTTTTGTTAACGTTAACCCCCAACCGCCCAGCGATGACGTTCACAAACAGAAATGTTTATTTTAGAGGATCTTACCTGCTCAGCATGGTCGCAATTTAAAAAATATCACCCCTCTCGAAATCTGAAATTCAATAATTTTAGCATTTTCCAAAGTTTTAAATTACTTATTTTAATGGAAAAAATCCTTTCAATTCCTCTTAAGCTAAATTTAACTCTTAATACTCATGCCTGTTACGGGTTAAGTGAGATGCCCTCGATCCGCTAAACATAAAATTTATTATAACAAACAAGTATACAACACAAATGACAAATAGTACAGGTTACAAATAGTTAAGCAATAAGTTAAAAATAGAGAATTTATTTGCGGTTTGGCGTCTAGCGCGACCTTTCCAGTTATCCTGATAAAAATACAGAAATTCAAAGACTATCACCTCAGTTAAACCTTGATTTGATAGAACAATTGCCACGCGTGGTTATTTTTACAGACATCAATAGAATGTATCGAACGGGCTTTCCCTTTGTTTTACGGATTACGGGACTATTTATTTCATTGTGAAGAGGAGAGAAAGAAAGAATAAAAGCCCTTCAAAGGGCTGTTTTTTTATTTGCGAGCCGCGCCGCGCTGTGGCCTTTAACAGTAAACGGGACGGGACGGAACGAGACGGAACGGAACGCTTACCTGTAATTAAAAGAAATGATGTTTTTTGAGCTGCGGGCGTCGGAAGGTGGGCCACGTTGTAGCGGACCGCTTATTTTAACAGTTGGCCTCATAAGGGTTGCCTCCCAAATGATAACTGTTTCATTAAGGCTACGAAAAACGAACCCAAGGTTTCTTCCACCAAAATACTCAGAATTTTTTTCGCTTGTAAATATTCGTTTCGGCTTCAAATTCATTGGAACGAATATCTCTTCATATGAGAACGTCCAGCGAAAGTTAAAATGAGTAATGACCGGCGGTCTATTCGTCCTTCAACTGGTGGTCCACACCTAAGTTACTTCCACGAAAATAGTAACTTGACATATCTGACAGCTCTTTAAAAATACAAGCGCATGGCTGTCCGTAGGCACACTTCAGTTGTCTTCACGTGCATCAAAGTCTTCGCATAACAAAGCTCATATCACAAAATACAAAATGTATTTTATTGGTGCAACTGATACAAATCTCATTGGAGACCTTTTTATTCCGCGGTTGAGGCGAAAAATCGAACGTTTCAACCCATAACAGCCCAAAGTATTTGGAGTGAAATTCAGCTGAATTGAAATCATTTTTTCCACTGAAATACGTAATTTTAAGGATACTCTTCTGCGGCCGGCCCGATCCGCGGGACGGGTAAAAAAAAAGTTGCTCCAAATCCCACGTAAATTTTTGGGAGTGTTAAGGAAGGTCTATATTTTCCTTACTTAAACTTTATTAATCAAATCATGGCGATTTCATGTTGGTTTAGGAGCTTCAAAATCACTCTAAAACGCTAATTTCGCAAAATCTGAACCAAATAAAGGCTAAAACCTACCGATTCCTCTGTTATTTCATGGTGACCCATCCTTTTTTTCTTCT
>Ga0058701_10001802_pt1 | contig 15622 bp, 6 predicted proteins | sample AgamicOrMae_FD_97039 | JGI IMG/M metagenome (GOLD analysis project Ga0058701, IMG submission 97039) | Agave microbial communities from Guanajuato, Mexico - Or.Ma.e | ecosystem: Host-associated > Plants > Phyllosphere > Phylloplane/Leaf | place: Guanajuato, Mexico | collected 2012-06-04
ATCCATACAAGTGTGGATATCCACATTGATATCCAAGCACGAATATCTATGGAAGGACATTCCGCAATGGATGTCCGTAAACGACAAATATTCATGAATGGATATCCGCATATTTAATGAATATCAGTCCAATTATCATTTTTAGGGATATCCATTTGGATATCCTTGGATTTCTATGGATATCCATGCACTGACTTGCTGACTGGTTCTCGGTCCAGAGATTTGAAAGAATACAAGTAAAATAACACGATTTTCACAGACGTATGTTGTAAAAGCATCTAAGCAGTTGACTTCTTGTCCGCGCCTCTGTAAAGCGTTGATTTAAAGTGCTGTTAACGCGTTTCCTAATGGCTACTTTTTCGTTTGAATGCGTCGTTACATTTATGGGATACGGCCCATAAAAGCTAGTTGCACACCTATTTAGGTCTAGTGCAACATTTGACTGCGGGAATGGTAGTCTTGCGGCGCTAAATGGTTAACACTTTCGAGCGAAACTCTAAGTTACCTCGAGAATAAGCTACGGTATGGGAGTCGTTACTTTTTTAACGCTTATGCTCTTGAGAATGACAGTAATCGTTCTGTGTATACGAAACTTACGGAAAAATACTTGATAATGGACAATTTGCAAGCGCTTCTCGCGCGACAAAATGACGAGGAAACATCTTGAAAGGAAAACCTGAAATTAAAGCGAATAAAATAATACAATGGCAACGTACAGTTAATTCATTTTATTTAGTTATCACAGCAGTTTACATAAGTACTCGAACTTTACATATATGCACTTGGATACAATGTGTTACCAGAGTAACAACCTTGATTAATGCTACTAAATATTTGATTGAAATATTATGCACAAATTTGTCGTTATCACGAGTAGAGGAATTTTTGATCATAGCGGTGTTCCCCATCTTGATCTTAACACTTTTGACAGTCGTTCTCTCCGCAAAGAGGGACCGTAGGAAACGAAAGAGGGCGATCGCCATCCCATGAGTTCAAAATATGGCTAACATGTGAGTTGCATTAATGTTTCAATTATTGCCACGACTAGACGTTGTTCAAGTGAGAATTGATGACCATCACAATGTGATACATAAAAATCTTCTTGTTACGAACGCTGTTGAAACCAATGTTGTCTTTTTATTGCACTGCCCGGGCTATAATTTGGCCCAAGCATTTCCAAAAACAGGTACTTGAATTAATGCACAAGTAGAAGTGTTAAAAGAGGGAGTAAATCTTTGGGTAAAATTGTTCTACCGAGTCCAGCAAGCTTAAAAATTGTTGTCACAACATAACAATCTGTTCATCACAGGACTCGCCATTCGGTGTTCGGGATGTGCCATAAATGAGTTCCGGAACAGTCGCGGGTCCCGCGGCCGCCCTGTTCGGACTGGAAAGCTGACCGTTCTGCGGTCGGCATGTGCCATATACACTCTCGAACCGCCGCACCTGGACGTTATTATTGTAAATACTATCGACGACTGGTTTTTGACATGTCACGTTTTGGTAATGGTAGGGATAGGGGTCCATGTTGAAACTGGCTTGTCGGCGTACAGGTCGCCGAGGGGTTTGGGTTTCCTGTTCGAAGATGACTCTCTGCGCCCTCACTTCCATCACACGGTTCATCTCACAAGCGCAGTCATTCTCATTGCAAGGGGGACCTTCAACTTCCACCTGAGAGGCCTCCTCTTCTCTACAGAACCGAAAAGACTCTTCGCGAGTAATAGGTCTCCTTTGATTCCGGTTAGAGTTGGGGGCTTCCAGTGAGAGATCTTGAATCGGTATTTCTGCTGGACTCGCCTGGGTATCGACAGCATAGGACTGGCCGTTAGCATAGATGCTTCGATCATGTGCGTGCTCCTCGTTACGTATACGGTCCACTTCGATCGCCTCGAGTTCCCTGCTCTCAGGGGACAAGCTCTGGTTCGAGTACACGTATGCCACTTGATTGTATTGAGCCAGGTCGTTAGCACCTTGAGGTCTTTTCACCTTCGCTTCCTTGATATTGACTGAAGAGTGGGAGGGACTGGAGCCCACAGGGTCCTGGACAAAGAGAGTAGCGACCTGCGCTCTGGCCGCAACCATGTTCCGCGCTTGCTTTGCCAGCATTCGCAGCTCCTTTGGGTAGGGCGTCGGGGCGCGAAGGAGGACCCCAGGCTCGTCGTCGCTCAGATCCTGCGAGAAGCGGATTCTGCCCGAGCGCCGGATCAGCACCGCCTCGCTCCATTCTCCATCGTCGTCGCGAGGAGCAACGTTATGAGTCGGTTGTTGAGGCAGCAATATACCAGTCAAGACACGCCGACCCAAGTAAGCATCGAACTCTTGATGGAGCTGCACCAAAGGCGAGCTCTGTATATCCGATAGCCACAGAGCTTGCAAGGACATCAGATTTAGAATAGAGACTGGGAGATTATGAAGGTGATTGTCGGCCAGGTTAAGGACTCGGATGACAGGGAGATGTCCCAGTTCAGGGGGAATGTTTGTTAACTCGTTTTGCCGAACACTGAGGACTCTGAGATTTTTACAGCTGCCCAATTCGGGGGGGATTTCTTCAAGGCGGTTGTCGTCCAAGTTGAGAAGGCGCAACTTACGCAAGAGGCCCACTTGAGGCGTTAGAGCTTCAATGTTATTGTGACAAGCGACTATTTCCTCGATCACTTCAGCACTTCCTATACTGTCAGGTAACCTCTCTAGGTAGTTGTGGTCTACTTTTAAAGTGATTAAGTTTTTTAGCTGTCCAAGGGTGTGAGGAAGGCACTGGAGTTCGTTGTACGAGAGTCTTAAGTCGCACAATTTGAAGCACGATCCCAGTTCGGGTGCAACTACTTGGATACGATTATTGCTGGCGTCTAAGCATGAGAGTTGTTGCAAATTGCCTATCCAAGGGGGAATTGTAGTGAGTTCATTGAGGTCACACAGGAGCTCGGTGAGGCTCGTTAGGTGAGCCACGACGTCCGGCCAACCCTGAAACTCATTGTGGCCAATGTCGAGCCTCTGCAATTGTTTGAGGCGAGCCATGGCGGTGGGGAGGGTCGCAAGGCGGTTATCCCTCACCTCAAGAACCCGCAACTTGGACAGGCGGCCCACGTTGGCCGGAATAAATTCCAGGTCAGTGTCATTGAGGTAAAGCTCTTGGAGAGAGATGAGCTGGGTTATCCCCTCGGGGAGCCTTAGGAGAGGGTTGCAGCTAACGTTGATGACGGCGAGTCGCTTGCAGGCGTTGACGGAGTCCGGAAAGCTCGTCAAAGCGTTACGGCTCACGTCCAAATATTGCAATTGCACCAGATCGCAAATGGCCTCTGGCAAAGAAACCAAATCGTTGTCGCATATGCACAGCGTTTTCAGGCCGTGGCAATGAAACAGGGGGCGCGGAAGGTCTTTGATGCGATTCGAGTCCAGGATGAGTTCCTCCAGGGTGCGCTCATAAAGGAACACCTCCCCGGGGACGTCGTACAAAGAGGAGTGCGCGTAGTCCAGGACCCGCACTTCCTCCATGGGCGTCCGCCAGCACGCCAGCCAGCGCAGGCCGGCCAACCGGGCTGCTGTTCCAGACATTCTGCAAACAATCAAGGAATGGCCAATATCACTTGGTGTTTTCCATCAAAGACTTCGTTTCACTTCATCTGAGCCCCGATCTTAGTCAATAAATACCTATAAAATACCCCAAAAGGAAATACCGGTATTTTATCAAAACTTTACGGTTCGCCCTTTTTTTAAGATAAGTTCTAAGATCCATGAAAACATTCTTTCTGAAGAATCTAAACTAATTTGATGAGTCGGCAAATATCTTGCAGAACTTTCGAAACCACCGGCGTTACCATTAAGCTCCACCAAAGTATTAGAGCACAACAAACTTCCTAACTCCATAGGGCACTGTCAACTCTAAGGATTTTTCTGAGAGGTATTTATGCTTCCCTTAAGTGAGCAAATAAAATATTGACATGTTGGGGGCTTACTCGCCAGTTTGAAATTGTCCGGGTAGCTGCAAGGAGACGGCAAGATATAGTGCTCACGTAAATATTCAATGGCAACCGCCTCTTCTCAGATTTACAAGGCCGTCATGGCAGTAAGAGAGCAGGCTGAAACGTCAATGGAGCTCGTACGCTGTATTTTGGGTTACTGAAATATGAATGGCAGCTTATTCAAACTAAGCGTATAAGCAGATGCAATAAGTTGGAGGAGGGCGCCGAAACGACCAAACTTGCCAAGAATGTCCATAAATATTCATAAGTAAGACAATATACACTTAAAATGGTAATTCCTCAATAAAAAAGTGAAAATGCATTTCTGAGATGCACGTCGACAAAGATTTAGTGTACGGCGGGAGGGCCTTTTACGATTCCCTTTGTGGTAGCTGTGCGAAGTAGAGAAGGCGCTTACAAACAGAGGCAAAGTGACTACTTGACAACAGATTGGTGATCCTGTGCATCCGGTTGGGATCAGGTACTCTGGCCGGGTAGCCCCGGAATCTCGCGACCGGACCACCAACGCCCGCGCCCCGGCTGACGACGCCCCGGTTGGCGACGCCCCGGTTGGCGACGCCCCGGGGGCAGAAGGCCTTGCCCGGTGCGCCTCGACCTCACCTCGCCTCTACCCAAAGGCTGTCCTCACCTCACTTTATTAAAATTGCTCCGGAGAGGACCCCAAAAGACAAGTGCGCTGCTTCATCGCAGAGCTATGCAGACGAGCCGATCCCAAGAGAGAGAGCTATCCGAAATTTAGAGCTAGCCCAAAACTTCGGCTCAAGGTTGCACTTTAAACCTGTTGTGTTCCACCCGAATTCAGCCTTTTCTCAAACTAGGAGGGCTTACGACAAACACCCGAATCAGTTACGACAACCAAAGTTAGGTGAGTGTAGATAAGGTTAACTTTGAGTACGTAAGTCTCTCCCCATTCGACTGTCGTTAAGCCCATGCGGCTTTACACTAGAAACTTGAGTCAGTAGAAATCTACTGATTCCCAGTAGATATCAACTAATTTTAAATCAAAACCGTACCACTGAAGTGAATCAGTCGTTCGGTATTGACTGAGAATCAGTAGATTTCAGTAGATTTTTGTTGATATGTCTTTAAAGTGTAAGAATAAGACAAAAGCCAGGTCCTCACTGTGGTGATAAGAGAGTTGTTATTCTTGTCGAAATCAATCTTCCGAACGAACCAAGATCTCCACACCACCCTATCCACAATAAAGGCACAATAAAATCCGTCACTAGAACAAGGAAACTATTCTTGCAACATTGTCTGAAACTGGGAGAGAACGGCTTAAACAAACGTGAGAGAATCCACAACTTTGGTTTAGTGACGACTCTGTTCAGTACAGGTCTTCCCAAATTTAGATGAGTGCTCGTTTCATCGACGAACAAGTCCTTTTAAATTTCTAGTCCAAAATAGGCCCATGGGAGGAGATCATCAAATTTTAGACTCCGTCCTCCGCACTTCGGGTGAGCAAGTCAACATGTTTTCCGACATGAATATTGATACAGACACAGGCTACATAGCTCGGCAATCAACGATACAAATTATGCCCCGTCTCGCGGGGTATTTTTCATAGTTCAACCTATGAAAAATAGAACAGGGGAAAAAATTTCGCTGATATAATCCGATTGGAATGGTTACCGCTGACGTAAATAGTAAAGATCATGAGTCGTGTCGCATCCTTTGAATTGGATCTCCACTTTACGATAATTATATTTTTTGGTCGTGAGACCTTTTAATTTTTGTTAATATTACCTTTCAGGTGCACCTGGGTGCAGTCCCGGCGAAGGCACCTTCTTTTTGGATCGCTTCCGTCCATCCATCTGTATATGCATCTGAAACAAAAACAGAAATATGATCAGAAACCGTCTGAGCGAAAAAAGAAATCATGCCCATATTGCCAGCACAATATTATTGTGTGCAGCTTCAAACTGCGAAGGGCCCATAAGATAATCCGTAGTTTCATTGGACAGTCGCAGTCTCCACGACTCCCCTAGCATGACCTTATCACGTTACCTAACCTACCCTGTCAAACTGAGAATTCTATCTCAATTTTGGATCTTAAAGAATCCGGGTGAAATTATTCGTATCATAGTTACCAGTTTGTTTCCTCGCGATTAATACTTTTGTCGCTGTTCAACCCATGCAAGTGCGAATAACTACACAGCAAAAACAAAACACCTGTTTAAGGGAATGAACAACTGTTTCGGTTGTGAAACTCAAAATGGGGGTAGTACGTATTTTGGCTATTTATCAAGATAGACCTATCTACAGTATGTTCATAGCCACATCAACGGAAAGCTCTGGCCGAGACCTTTTAAATGGTGTGGCTGAACACATGTCTATCTTGAAAAATAGCCAAAATACGTACTACCCCCGTTTTAGTTTCACACCCAAAACAGGTATACAACTCCCTGGAACGGATGTTTTGTTTTAACTGTGTATCGCAACATCAACAAACAGTTAACTTACGACCAATTTAATTTCTCGGCAAGGAGATCGCGTTGTTGCTAAAAAGTCCGTTTCCAGAATGGAGTAGTTTATACGGAAGTGGAGGTAATCGATAAGGAATACAAGTCGGAAATTGTTGGACCAACCATTGCAGCTGTTGAGCGGGTACTACAACATCCACATGTCGCTGGTCTACCCGAGGCGAGTCTCGGACGGGCGTACCTAGGCGTACATAATTGTATTTCATGCTGTATTCGCTAGCTCACTTCCCCAACCGCATTCAACTCTCTCATTCAAGTGCACTGAGTTGCTCTCGCTAGCTAAACCACTTTTGCCAACTTTCCCTGAGTAGATCCAAACCAATACAGTTACGAACTTTCCATGATTACCAACTAGCTGCGATAAACACTCAAGCATGTGTATTGTTCTTCAACCTCTATGTTACGTGGCTATTGTTAATACAATGCCCCGGCATCCCACACATACAGACCTCACGTTAGCCCTTCAGTGGTCTTCAGCATGGGCCTCACGTAGTTTTCTAGATATATACTTTTCTATTGCCCTATCTAATAAAAAGGGCTCGGCGAGAGCTTCCCATAGATATTGATTAAATTGGATTAGCTTCAGTATTAACCTAAGTACGTCAAACTGTTTCTACTTTACACTTCAAACGGGAATATTCCAATCGTATAGCTAGCTTATTATTTCACTTATCGTTGGTGTAGTTCCTATTTCAATTTAAAAAAAAATCTTTAATGTTCAAAGCCGTTGGGTCTGAAATTAAATAATCGTGAAGAGTTGTTACTCCGACAGAGATATTTTTATGTCTTATATATTTCAACCACGAGAGATGGGTTGCCCGTCTCTGATTTCAACGGAAAAATCTTACTGTAAAATGAGAATCGTAAATTCAGATGCAACATAAGTAACTGGTCTGAAAAAAATTCAGACAAATTTTTTTCACTGTATTTCAGTTACATCTTCCTTTTAATACGAAGTGGATAGAAATTAAAAACGTTGTCTAAATTCAGTGTATAATTGGACTGAAATCTTTTCCAGATCAATAATTAGACTTTCCTTGCATCTGAATTTGAGATTCTCTTTTTACGGAGTACTTGGTTACAGTGCTCATACAATTTTTATGATGTAATGTACGGAGAGATTTAGAAGTGATGAAAAAAACTAAACCTCTAATTTTCCTCTGCACAGACTGAAAGGTTTGTAGAGACAGAAGTTGTTTTCATGTTCACAAAATACTACGCTGTGCCGGGTTATACGTCATCATAATTTGAACATGTTCCAAATAAATGTCCTCGTTTTCTAATAGCCTATATTTATCGTCTCACTGCGCCGGCCTTGGCGAAATATTTTTGCTAGAGAAATCGGCGGGCAGTCTGAGCCAGAGACGGGCTTGACGAGGAGGCTATAATGATTGAGCACAATGCGAGGACTGGAGAAACCCCACAAGCCTATTGCCATATTTCAGGTTGACATAATGAAGACGCATCGCATATATATTGCAGGGCAGGTGGGTCGGCCGTCTTGTCGGACGCTGGTCGACATCGTCGGTCGACATCGCTCGTAGCGGAATCGTCTCCGAACACTACCCGGGATTCCAAGGCAAACTCCTCCACCTATTTTTTCCACCCTTTTCTACTAATTGGATCCGGTATCCTAACCGCTAGTGTCTACAGTAACCTAAAGCGACTATCAATCGGCTATACTGTTCTAGTGAGGGGACGTGCACAAATCACATAACGCTAATTAGGCCACTTAATGACCCCCTCTCCCCTTTTCGTAACCTTTTTCCTATACCTTGTGTATAGGGCACACACAAAACGTGTGTCTCCCTTCCCCTAAATCTGTTACGTAATTTATGAACGACCCCTTACACGCTCATTGTCCACAGTTTCTCCGGAAAATCACCACACTGTTTCACTGAGAAAAATGCGTTACCTAGATTTACTCACAAATAAGTTAAAAAAAGAGACTATTCTATGTTACCAGCACATTATGGATTTACTAACACCGTGTCAGTCACTTTAAGCACGGTGGTTACATTTACTAGCCTACCTGGTAATATTTACTAACTGGTGTCTTTTTTTACTAACTTGTCAGTAAATCTAGCTAACCATTTCTCTGCGTGTTTCCTTATGAATGAACTTCATTTCTCAAAATATTTCAGATCGGGGAAGAAATTATACACCAAGAATGACTGCTTCAAAAAAGTTGGTATGAATGACGTCGCAGACTAAAAATCGTGGTAAGGACTTTTGAGCTATCAACTTTTTTTGTTGAAGAGGTTTCAGTTTCATACTTTGTGAGATGTCCCGCTGGTTTAAAGAGAATTCAATCAAAAGGGACATTGTATTTCACACTGACGACGGAATTGAAAGCCCGAGACATGAACTGCAATGAAAAGTGATCAAAAGCCACTTAAAAGGCATCAGCTTCATTGGAAACTATATTTCCGCACCTGTAAACTTGAAATACGACCATGGAATTGGCGATAACGGCCAACTCATCAAATGAGGCTCTTCCACATAAAAGCTACACCATCAAAGGACACAGGAAAAAAAACAGTCGCTGCTCTTTTCGATGGCTGTTTCACATCTAGTTTTATGAACAGCTCTCACGTATCCTGTATTAATGCCATGGGCATTTAATCGCGGGAACTATTTAATCTTCCCGATAAGCTGTAAAAGGGGGTCGATACAGAATGAGACGTTTTCCTGTTAAATGAGGTGAGTGACAGCTTTAAGAAGCACCTCCCCCCGTTCCGCCCGCGGGACGCTACCCCCGGGACGCCCTCCCCGGGCGCCAACCCCGGCCGCCCTTCGCGCCCCTTGCCGGGTGCACATACTGCCGCCTTAACGCTGACTTATGTGCCCTTCTGGAACGCGGCCACGGTTTTCTAGGTCACGTACGGCAGTTTCAGCGGCAGGCCTTCGTCCAACATATCGGGAGACTGCTGAGGGTGATCTGATCGCTTCCGCAACGCAACCTCCCACCAGCGTTGCCAGATTTCGCGACTTTGCCATATTTAAATGCGGTGAAATTTTTAGCCAGAAGAGATAACCTAGTGATTAACCCTACCATTGGATTGCTCAGCTCAAGAGCGATCCAAAACATACCCAACATGCTAGGTTATCTTTAGTGGTTCTCGAGTTAACCGAGGTTAAAATTTTACAAAACCGCGAAATCTGGCAACACTGCTCCCAACACACTCAATTTTCCAGGGAGCGTTTTCTGCCATTGTGTTTTACAAGTCGTCGCCAAATCTGTCGCTTACTTATCAGTGTCAGCGAAAAGAGAGGGGTTGCTGGCTGGATGATACCTGAGTGATAACGGAGCGAGGCACAAGGCTCATGATCATACGTAATTTAACTTAAAAATCCAAATATCGCTCGCTTACTTCTCGGTGGTCGAATCCTGCATGATGGCGACCATCAAGAAAAGCATTCGACGCGAGGTTAAAGACATTGACCTTGATTGATCTAAACAAGGTTACTCTCACTTAAATCTAACCTGGGCTAAACTAACCTAGAGCTACGTTTTAGTTGTGAACAGGAAACACAGAATTAGGTTGCATGCATAAAATACTCGAGGCTCCATTGGCCTGGGTTCTGACTTAACTTCGGACTCGGCTACCTTGCAGGTACACAATCATCCTAACAAGGGAAATCATTGGTGTCAAGTTTGTCTTGATTCGAGCATAAGCTTAAGCTCCTATAATCTGGAGAATCTTGAATTTCACCCCGACACTAGGTTAATCTTTAGTTGGCCTTATGAAATTAACGCGGCCGTATATCGGTACAGTTCACGATGAAATAAACTGTAAATCAAAGAAGAGAAAGGGGAAAATGCTTTATTAAAACCTAGTAGTAAGGGGTACCATTTTGCTGGAAATCTGTACACCGGATGTCAGGATATCAAGAATATCAGCCGGATATCAGAGGTATAATAAACAAATATCAATAGAAAATTCACCAAATTTCAATAAAAAATCTGACAGATTTCGGCAAAATATTTAAAAAAATCAGCTGGATACCTAAATATTAACCAGATATCAGTGGACAGTGGTCAAAGAATAAAAAAAATTGAAAAATTGCTGAAAAGAAACCATGTTTAGACCTAATCAAACAGCCGGATATGAAGGATATCAACCGGATATCAGTTGGATATCAAGGCCCTTTGTGCACCGGATATCATGAGTTGTTACTCTTTGAGTAGTGGTGCAAATTTTTCATCGAGATTTTTTTTTCTTTTTTCCCCACTTTTTTTTGGGAGTGAAGATATACTATATGATCGTCGCAATATGTTTTGGATTGTGTGTCACCCACGAATATTGCAGTGTGGTCGAGTATACTGTATTTCACCGTGGTCGGGATGAATATTGGATTTGAGGCGTCCGAGCACCATGGCAAGCTGTGCCGTGGCACTGCGAGCCGCAATGCCACACTGGATTTTTATTACCCCTTGGAAGGACCCTGCGAGGCAGTGCGAGGCTTTGCGAGTGCCGCATGCCGGCTTGCTGTCAGGCGGCTGCGACATGCGCCTCCGCTCCACTGCCACACCTCCAATAAAACTCCGATCCGCCTTTTTGGCGTAATATTAAAATAAGAATGGGGGATCACTTTAATTCCGCCGCATCGCGCCTTATATCCCCAAAAAGGGTACCACAGGTGGCCAACCCCAAAAAAGAAGAAAGCTCCAGTTTTTGTTCTAAAAATAACTCGTCAGTTTTATTTCTAAGGATTCCAGGATTTTGTCCAGAGCAAGGGACTGTAAAAGGACGAGACAGAGTAAAGGGTCCACGACATGCAACCGCGTAGGTTAGACTGGGTTAACCTAGGCAAGTAAAATTCAAAACCACGCCAAATCATGACAACGAGGATGAAAATCAGTGCTGACGCAAATGGAAAATTTAATATTTAGAAGATTTAGTAAGGTACTCTATGTATTTTTCCTTTGTTGTTTTATCTCCGATATCGGTTTCTTTATCCTCTTCATGATCTTGGCATGGTTAAATCACGAGCCGTGTGCCTGACTTGGCTTCAGCTCTGCTCGGTTTCCGTCAAGCCTGACGCCGCTTATTTGAGTTGCAGTTCATGGCGCCGGGAGATACGTAAGTACGGTTAATCAGGGTACCTTGTGCCTCACTCCCATCACGGAAAAAATGGTTTTATTACGGCAGCAAAATTAGGGACAACAAATAATTTTTTTGTGGCTGCAACCAAAAATTTTGCTGCAGCAACCAAACGTTTAGTTGATAGAACTAAACATTTTTTGTTGTTGTAATAAAGTACTTTTGCTATCACTATGTTAAGAAATGATTTGTTGGTGTGACAAAACCTTTTATTCCGTGATGCCACTGCGCTTTACATGGTGACAAAATGTCAAGCGCAAGAGGCGAAAAATTCCACTTTACAAATGCGCACAGTCCGGAACGGTAACACTAAATTGGTAATTCAAGTTACTTGAGCCGTTTTGGAAAAGGCTGAGCATATTTGCTGCGTCACTCGGAAGTCACGTTCAACTAAAGATATTTCAGTTTAAGAGTCCTGAGAGACTTTGTCAGACCATTAGATCCAAAAGATATCAACAGCTAAAAGAGGAGGATAGAACGTCATTTAAGGGGATTACGAGATTAAAGTGGAATTTGAAAAGACAGCGACGCAAGTACTGGTGCACTTAATTAGCGACATTTGGGAAACAAAAGAAAAACTGTGTTTTCTTAGAACTTCTGTGTTCTTCTAACTACAGTCGTTTGTCGCCCAATCCAGGAAGTTTTAAGCTGCCGAGTCGGCGACGAACGCGACAATAAGAAAAGAAAACTTGAGGTGCGAAAACATTCTTAGTTACTTCGTTTTAAAAGTTAAGTACATCTCGTGTTTAGGTAGGACGTGCTGAGAACGAAATTTACAGTCCATTTTCGCTGTACGCGCAGATTGAATTTTCTCCACGGCATAAAAGGCATTAGTATGATTCTTTCGCAGGTACATAAGCACCGGAAATTAATCATACTTTCATCCGAAAAATACGTTTATTTTATACAGAATTACTTCCCTGGTCGCACATTTAAACGGTAGGAGCATTTGTTTGCGTTAGTATAATGACCAGCTGAGGAGCCCCTGCGGTGAGTAGGGTAGGCAAAAGCAACACATGCGTGTAATGACGGTTGCCTATGCTCCGATGTGCAGGGGCTCCACACTCGGTAAGGCTTCCGCTCCAGGCGCCAGAGTTATTGGTTATTTACTTTCGATTTCCGTGTACGTAACACGCTAACTAAAGAGAATCTTGGAAGGAATAGTGCACTGATCAAAATTATTAGTTTAACGCAACGGTGCAGATCGCTAAGTATAGGCACACAGCTTCAGTTTCTCTCCGTTAGTGTGTTTAAATTCCAAAGGAAACGATCTGGAATTGAGATTTCCACGTCCATTTTAGTATTTCAGCGGAGCGGTAGCAAAGCAAGGCACAACCTAACCTACTTTCCAACGTTATCTGTCCTAGTTTCATCACTCTTAACCCATTACCGCCCAGCGATGTCGTTCGGAAACAGAAAAAAATATTTTAGGGGATCTTTCCAGTTCAGTATAGTCACAATTTAAAAATAATACCTCTCTGAAAACCTGAAATTCATTAATTTAGGCATTTTCCAAAGCTTAAAATTTCGTATTTTAATTGAAAAATCCTCCCAATTTCTGTTTTGCTAAAACACTACAAAAATTTCACTGATGATGGGTTAAATGAGTTCGAGTTAGCACCAGCACTTGATAACAGCCTGACTCGTCTTAAGAGGAATCCATACGAAATTCATGCTGGAGTCTTGCGGGGTCCTGAGTTCCTCAGTATGCTCACGCGGCCAATCAAACGGGCAGAAGGGGGCGAGGTGGCCTACCCGCTCCGGGAGTGCCAGCCCGCTCCGTCAAGCCCGGCGTGGCCCCGGTCGGCTTTGCCCCTCAGGGCTACCTCGTCAAGCGATAGCAGTCAGTGCAGCAAACGCAATCCCGCCCCTCCCCTCCCCCCCGCTACATCGGCCTGCCGTGGCCTGCGCTGGGAGCCCCCTACGCCCGTAAATATTTCAGCGTGCACAGAAAGTTTTGCGACCGCGGCGGGCGCTACTATCCTTAGAACGATCAACCGTTGGAACATGACTAGGCTAACTCCTCGCAGCCACCCGGGCGGCGCGCCAGCGACCGCGTGACGCCGACACCGCCCGACGACGCCCGAAGCCGTGCAGGCTCTGATCGGATGTCTGCGTCAAAGCCGCACGCATATGCGCTCTCGGCGCAAATCGCTTCGTTTCCTCCATGCTGGCCGTAAACGTTTTGTTGATAGAACCAAACATTTTGTTGTTGTAACAAAATATTTTTGTTATCCCTATATTAACAAATGATTTTGTTGGTATAACATTTTTTTTTCCGTGCAGACAATTTCAAAGGTTACGTATTCCTGTTCCTGTGTTTCGCCTTTCGTCACCAAGCTATGATAAAGCGACAGAGGAGCGACGAAAAACGCAGTGACCCTAACCAACGTTAACCTAACCGAATCATCGTCGAGCGTTATCCCACCAGCTTCTGATCGTCAGCGGCGTTAGCTTACCGCAAATAGGCTAAATAAACCGCCTCAAGCTTAAGCAATCGCGAAGCGAGGCATATAGCAGCTCCACAAAGGGGAACCTAACCATATCATTCTCGTTGAGCTAACCTACAACCAAACCTAGAAGATACACGGAACATTGAACCGTGCAGAGTATCGCGGCTATTCTCAGACGCAAGGAACAGACGTCTTTCGGCATTGATTCACGAAAAGGTGTCTTTTTTTTAAAAAAAAATAAGAACGATAGAAAAAAAAATTGTTATCAACAAAAAATGTTGCTGCAGCAGCCAAACGTTCAGTAGATGCAACAAAACATTTAGCTGCAGCAACTAAACGTTCCGTTGATGCAACTAAACATTTTATAGCTAGGAGAAAATAGTTTTGTTTTCCCATTCTTAACAAATAATTTTGTCGGTGAAACAAAATCTTTTCTTTCCAGCGAAGGCCAGAGTTAGGCTTCTACCTGGAGGTCCGAACGCAAAGGCTTCTGGGCAGTTCGGTTCTGATTATCAACAGGATTGGGAATGAGTTCACCTTATTGTGTTTGATTAATGAAAGCATCGCATCGGACATTTGTTGTCTCTTAAATATGGAACAGTGGCCGTCGCGCAGTTCCTCTCCCCTCCGGGTCGGCCGCTGCGGCTGCTGCTTGAGGAAAGGCGTTTTTATTATGCAGATTTGCTATTAGTACTGTTGCCGCTTACAGAAGCCAGCCGCCTATTTACGAGCCACCGCCCATCACAAGGCCGCCCACCGCGCCCATCACAAAGTCCCATAGCCTTTTCAATAGTTAGACCCGGCCTCTAAAAGGACGCTACAACTAAGAGTCTCCCTGCTACTCATTAAAACTCACAGAATCACTTCAGTAACCACTCAATGGATTTGCGGAAAGCTCTTTTAGAGATAGCATCTGAAATCGTTTCACTGCGAGGGAACGAGTGTCCTGTGATGTACTCATCTGTTCGCTTTTGCGATGTAAAGTATTAAAAAAGGTATTTCTTGTATTACAAGGCATTCACTTGGTAGATTGGACCAGACGGAGGTTGGGTTCCATACGGGGTGAGCTTCATTTGAGGGGTGTTCAATAAGACGAGTTTCAGGATGTGTTGATTGAGAAGATTCCTTGGTAAGGATCCGTGGAAGATTTTTTCCTTGCATAGGTGCGGGTTTCGTAACGAGTGGGCTTGGCACGAAGTAAGTTCCGTTGCATTTCAACGAGTCATTTTCATACGAGGCGAATTCAAAGAGAGGGTTTCCACATAAGATTGCATTCCTATGTAGTCGGTTCCATATACAGTGCACGTGTCTTCCAAGAGAGGGATACCATATGATATCAGATTCAAACGAGGTTTGTCCCATACAGGGTGGGTTATAACAGAGGGTTTCTTAGATGGCATCCACTCGAGGTCTGCTTCAAACAAGGTAGGTTCCAACTGATGGTTCCAATGTGTGACCCACATGAAGTTTGTCCCACACTGTAAAAACTGGGCCGGAAGACGTGTTCGAAAAGGTCTTCACGGAAGACGTTTTTGCACCGAAAGACTCTCGCTGCAAGACTCTTTTTCCAAGGAAGATGCTTTAAATTCGTGTTTCTG
>Ga0058701_10001803_pt1 | contig 15614 bp, 6 predicted proteins | sample AgamicOrMae_FD_97039 | JGI IMG/M metagenome (GOLD analysis project Ga0058701, IMG submission 97039) | Agave microbial communities from Guanajuato, Mexico - Or.Ma.e | ecosystem: Host-associated > Plants > Phyllosphere > Phylloplane/Leaf | place: Guanajuato, Mexico | collected 2012-06-04
ATGTTGATTTGAATGATAGTGGTCAAGAATTGAGGTATGTTGCTTTGAGTGAGTCTTGTAGTGCCTTTGATCCATCCTCACCAAGTGAGGGAAGGACAGAAATGTCAAGCAGTCTGCCCAGGGAAGAATTCAGTGAAGTGGACAAGGATGAAAGTGTTAGTGAGTCTAGACTGTTCAAAGGTGGTGAGAGTGAAGACTTTGATGTTGTTGACAAAGTTGAAAGGACGGTTTGTAAGGATATTTTTAGGAGTGATCAGAATGAGTCTCTTGATAAATGGAATGAGGTATCTGCTGAGGAACGGCTGTGTCCCAATGGTGAAAGCTTGTCATCAGACTCTGTGCTAGGTAGCAATCAGCATGACTTCAATTCTAGTGGCATTTCAAGCAGCCCCATTAACAGGTTAGGTGATTTAGAGAAAGAGCCTTTTAACACTCCAACTAGTAAACAAATATGTGATAGTGAGCAGACTAATGTGTATGATGATAAGGGAGAGGATGGTATGTGTGTTGAGAGTGAAATGGAGAATTTGTCTTCAGAGCATGGCACAGAAGAATTACCCTGTGAAAACGATGAAGGCGGTAGTAGTGTTGAGGTTCCCAGTGGAGTTTGTGATAAAGCACCACAGGATGTAGCTGAAGGCTCCAAAGTCCTGTCAGACAATAAGTCAAGTGCACCTAATGTTAGAGAAAACCAGTGTAATGGAGACATTGACTTCCATGAAGACAGCAATCAAGAAAATGTGGAGTGGTGTGATGATGTCAATATGATTGATGCAATTGAAGATAGGTCAGATATTGTAGAGGACAGTTCTGATAGTTTAGAAGGAAAACGGAAGCAGACTTGTGATGAAGTTGAACAGGAAAAGGATTCCTTGTTTGGAAGTCCAGAAAATGTTTCTTCAGCAAAGATGTTAAAGGTAGATCATAATGTGGCCCAAGCAAGTCAACAGAGTACTGTGGATAGTTGTGCAACAAGTGCTCCTAGTGTTAGTCATCCTCCAGAAGGCAGGGCTTTCTTTCCAGGCCATGGAGCCGATTCTCAAATTTCAGACTATTCGCAGTATCTGGGATTACAGCCCACAATTAAGTTCAAGTGTGTAAGATGTGGAGAGAGGAGTTTCTCAACTATGATGGACTTGAAAACTCACCAATATGCTTGTCTTAAAAGTCATGTACCATCACAGCCAAATCCATCCACAGCACCTCTCCCCTCTCAGACTTCTTCAACAAACTTTAGAATCACTAGGAAAGTGTACCTGTGTTCAGTGTGTGGGACTTACTATGAAAACTGGAACCTCTTTTTGCATATGCGAGATGTCCATAAGCGTCATATTTGTCTCTTTTGTCTGGGGATGTTTTCTCGTGCGGAAAGGTTGTCAGCGCACCTTGTGGCGAAACATAACATTGTTGAGGGACACTACGGTAACGTCGAGGAATTTAGGCTGTCCTGCAAGGGATCTGTGTTCTTAATGTGCTGCTCTTGTGAAAAAGTGTTCTCAGAAGAGGATAGTTTCAGTAATCATCCGTGTAAAGATAGGGGCGCGATTGCCAAGCCTCCAAGTAATTCGCTGGTGGCAACCATGAACCAAGCGAGCTCGGAGAAAAAGCTGACCTCGAAGCCAGCTGTCGCCAAAGCGGCTGAAAGCAAGGCAGGGAAAAGTGGCCCTTCAGCGTCGGCGAGGCCAAAGCACATCCTCAAAGTGAAGATTCCCATTCAACCAAAGAAGCTAGACGCTCCAGAGAAGTCTGTGAAAACGTCGAAACCGAAGGCAGCCCATCCGCCCATCCCGCGGCCACCGCCACGAGTCGAGAAGAATGGGTTCGAGGCGATCCAGCCAGGCTTGACAGAGGCCCATCTCGATGCCATTTCACAAAGCTTGTTCCGATCAGAAGATAGCGCTGAAGCTCCGTCACAACCGCTCGACCCGAACGTGATGACCAATCTGGATAGAACCATCAATGCCGTAGCCCTGGGAATCTCTTCGGAAGCACTGGAGTGGCAGCAGAGAAAGAACGAAGAGGAAGAATACCAAGGGCTGGAAGAGCCGGCCCCTCTGCCGAGCTTGGACGAAGCCCCCAAGTCAGATTCAGACAGCAGTGGAGCCAGCCCCCTCAACTTCGAACCTGAAGATAACATCGAAGGGGTGTCCGCCATTGAATCTCCAGCTGAAGCTGTCCCCGACATTCCCGCGGAACAGGCTGAACTTGCTGGCTCCCTTAGCCTCCCTGAAGTGGAACCTAATAGATCTGAAGCCGAGCCAAGTGAGGAATCGTCGCCTATGGAAGACGCCCCTACGGAGCCGCTTGAACCCGCGCCGGAGTGTGAGGCGGCATCTTCGCCCCCGCCCCCGCCCTTGCCCCCGCCCGCCGAGGAAACGCTCCCCGAGAAGGCCCCCTCGCCGGCGCCGGCCGAACCTGAGCCCGCCTTGCCCGAACGGACGCCAGAGGAATCCGACCTTGATAGCGACGACAGTGACAAGCTGTCTCTGGTCGTTGATGAGACCGCCAGTGGAGCCGAGAACGAAGAGAAAGCTGCTCCGGAAGAAGCGAGCGCGCCGATGGAAAGCGAAGCCGCAGAGCCCGTCCCCAGCCCAGCCCCAAGCCCGGTTCCGATGGACGACCAGCCCAGCGAAGAGGCGCCCGTGGCCGAGAGTCCCGAGAAGTTCCTGGACATCCCGCTGGCCGGAGAAGACGTGCCCATCACGGAGGTGACCCTGGAAGAACCCCTGGAGGAGATCCCCATCCAGGCGCTGCTCAAGGAATGCGTGAAGACGCTGTGCTACGTTTGCGTGTACTGCAGTCACGCGAGGCGGATTGCGGTGAACGGCAAGCAGCTGGCTCTCCACACGCTTGCCGAGCATCGCTTCTCGCCGATAGACGGCAGTGACAAGCTGGACCCGCCCCCCACCTCGAGGTTTACCTCGAGATTAAAAGAGTCCGTTCAAGTCCTTCAGGACATGTTCTTCAACACCGATTCGTACGACAGCACGGATAAATCGTCTTGTCTTCCGTATGACCGTACTTACGAATGTTTCCACTGTCACTTCTTCACTAGGTCCCACAAAGAACTGTACATTCACAATCGCAAAATGCATCAAAAGACGATTCTGCTTTGTATCATGTGCAAATCCAACTTCTACAGTTACAGTGAACTGCTTTGTCACCTGTGTCCGGGCATCTATATACCTCAGGTGAACGTGGAATTCCATTGCTGTATGTGCGACGTGGACAAGCTGCCCTCGGCTTTCCGGCTCATGGTCCATCTGCGCAAGAAGCATCACGCGTGCGACGTCTGTCTGGAGGTGACCGGCGATCAGCAGAAATTGTCGAGCCACGTGTGGAAGCACAAGCTGCACCACCTGTGCTATCGGTGCGGCATAGCGTATCGCAACAAGCCCGACATAACGAACCACCTCTTCTGGAAACACGGGACTGAAAGCGTTTTATGCAAGAAGTGTTTACAGAAAAAATGGCCGCATGTCTACCATTTTTGTGTGCCCCCGGCGACCTTCACTTGCGAAGAATGCAGCTCGCTGTTCACGAGGGCGGTCTCGCTGCGCGTCCACAAGAGGATACACACGGGCGAAACGCCGCACGCGTGCACCGAGTGCGAAGAGAAGTTCATCTCCAAAAAGCTGCTGGCCAAGCACACGATGGTCCACAGAACGCCTGTACCCGAAGAGAAAGCGGACGAGCCGATGGATCTGAATGCGGGTGACTTGGCGACAGAGTCGCCGAAAGAGGCGGCGGAGAACGCTGTCAAGTCGGAGGACGTGAAGGAGGAGGGCAGCGACGCGGACAAGGGAAGGGACTCTGACAAAGAGAGGAAGAGCAAGAAGAAGAAGCACAAGGAAAAGGAAGAGGAGAAGAAGAAGGTGGTTGACGTGTACGATCTACCTCCGCTGAACTTGTCGTCCGAAAGTGACAGCTCTGACGACGAAGCCAAGAAGGAGGCGCCAGTTCAGCCGATCCCGACGCCGGTGGTGAGTGAGCCGGCCCCCGCCGTGGAGGAGCCCGTGGACGAGCCGCAGCCCACTCAGGTCCTCGGCATCTGGGATAACTTCACCAATTTCCAGAAGACCTTGGAAAAGCGCGAGAACGCCGATGCGCCGCCGAAGGCGCCGACGCCGGAGCCGCAGGAAGACCCGAACGAGGCGCTCTTCAAGATCGTTATGATGGATCACGACTACTGCGCTCCGATCGACCCCAACAACCCGCCCCCTGAGCCGGCGCCGCCAGCGGAACCGGAAGTTAAGGACAAGGAAGAGGAAGAGAAGAGCAAAACTCCGCCTCTGGAGGAGTTGGAGCCGAAACAAGCCGATGCGGTGACCGTTGTCGAAGACAAGCCTGCTCACACACCGCCGCACAGCAGGGATGACTCGAAAGGCTTCTTATCTTCTGAATCTCCCTCGAAGAAGAGGAGGTCGCCGAAGAAGAAGACGCGACGGAAGTCCAGCTCGTCCTCCTCCGGGTCCAGCAGCGGATCCGATTCGTCAAGCTGCTCCTGCGGCACGAATTGCAGTTGCAGTTCCTCCTCCAGCTCGGATTCTTCCTCCTCCAGTTCGGATTCCGACAGCTCGAGTTCCGAAGGACGGCGGCGAGCGCAGGTCCGGCGAGAGCTCAGGAAGGAGCGGGCTCTGGAGAAGAAGAAGGAAGAGGAGGCGGCGGCGGCTGCGCCCGAAGAGCCGCACATCGACGTGATGGAAGCGGAACCGGCTTTCAGGGAATCCGATCTGGACACCACCGAAACGGACACGGACGAAGATTTCTACGACGAGCGCCCTCAGAAACCGGCAGACGAGTCGCAGGTCGAGAAGAGGAACCTGATGCTGCTGGCGTCGGTGGCGCCGCTCAACGGCTCGACCAGTCCGACGCCGCTGCAGCTGGACGTTCAGGCCGCTCTGCAGCAGGAGCTGAACGCGCCGCTGCCGCCCGGGAAGAAGGCCAAGAAGAAGAGGCGGAAGAAGCAGGCGCACTGCCACTCGAAGTCGACTCAGCCGCCGACCCAAGTGATTCCTGCACTCAACGTGACGGACTCCATCCAGGCGGCCGAGCGCTTCCCCCCCATGTACTACGCTCAAAGCGCCCCTAGTCCCATTCCCCCGTCGCTCCAAAGGCATCCGGCGAGCCCGGCATTCCAGCAATCCACCCCAGAGCTCAACAGCAAGAAGCCGATCGTCACGAAGCTCACGCGGGAAGCTGTGCCTAACCCTGGCAGCGGCTCCGAAACGGAGGGGCGGACCAAGCGGAAGAGGATGCCCAACAAGTTCTACGGCTACTCCAGCGACGAGGAGACGGAGGAGCACAGCTCGACGCAGAAGTGGAGGAAAACGGAGGTGACGATCGCCCACACGCCCCCGCCGCCGCCGGCCCCCGTGGCGCCCCCGCCGAGGCCCCTCGCTGTGTCCCCCTTGACGCTGAAGCGGACTGTGCCCTCTGTCCCGGCGGCGCCGCCCCCGATCTCCCCCATCACCCTGCAGCTCAGCAAAGGAACAATTAAAACCGACAGTGATAGTGAAGAAAGTAAGCGGGTGACGAGCTCGTCGAGTAGTAGTGACAGTGACGATGACGCGATGCAGATCTCGGAGGCGCCGAAGCACGCCACGACCACGATGACGGGCGGGCCGGACGCCCCGGTGCGAGAGTCCAACGACAACCTGTATTGCTACTGTCAGTGCCCCTACGACGAAGTGTCCGAGATGATAGCGTGTGACGGTAGCAATTGTGCCATTGAGTGGTTCCATTTCGAGTGTGTAGGTATTATGGTTCCCCCGAAGGGGCAGTGGTACTGCCCCGACTGCCGAAAACGTATGACAGGCTACCAAGGCGTTGAATAAACTGTATATATTGTAATTGATATAGATCTCTCGTTGGATTCTTTTGAGAATTTAAATTGCTGCTTTTCTCAATTGTTGTGCACGTCCTATGGTAACCGGAGAAGACCAGCCCCAAAACACTGGCGTTATGCTTAAGTTGTAGTTGTATTTGTACCTAAGGTCGTAGTCGCTAAACTTATTTTCAATCTTACGGAAAATTGTACAGCTATAATAAAGTTATTAAGTGTACATTATGTTTTCTACACTTCGATTGTACTGGTATGACTGAGAGTGGCTTGGGATGTTACATGTTCTTTATTTTACATGTAAAATCGAAATTTTTTGTACATACCATTCTGGAGCGTTTTCTACTTCATTATGTTGAGTGGTATTTTTATGGTCCATGTGAATAGTTCAAAATCTGTCGTCTTGGATGTAAAGTTAAAATCGACATCTAATTATGTTAAATTGTTCCGCCGCCCCTTTCAAAAAATATATTTTTTTTTAAAGATTCACTAATTTCTAGTATCCTAATTTTCACCAGTATTTTCACAAAATATTATTCACATTTCTCTGTGGGCATGACATTCAATGAACATTTTGTTATATTTATGTAGAATAGTTACCATAAACTGTGTTCTACAAGCTTTTTTGTTGTAACTTACTACAGTTTTTGCACCCTTCGTGGTTGCTGGAGCAGTGGTGACTGTATTCAGGAGAGAAACCATTTAATTTTTACAGATGTGAACGAGTAGTCGTGGTGTTGATAAACTTACTCGCCTGCCAAATCAGTGTGTAGAAAATCTGTCAAGACTAGCCTTCTTTCAAATTCTACATCGCTGTTCAACTCTTTTTTCCACAGAAAATCTTAGTTTGTAACCGAACGGTACGTTTTAATGAAAAGTCATCATTTTTTTCTTTTATGCAACTTCATTAATAGTCATGTAAGATTGTTTGTTGATTCCTACCTTTCTACCTGTGATTAATAAATGATGTGAGGACAATTACACAGATTGACATTTCCTTCAATCTCCCGACTGTCGTTTTCGATGGATGAATTCCAATAAGTCTAAAATGAACTCGTTACTTTGTTGTTTGCCTGCTAAAAAGTAGCGGTTTCACTTGTCGGTGTCCTTACCCTTTTAGCTGTTTTTTTCTTTGCATCATGAGATATTCCGTCGAAGAAAGCCATGTCGTTAAATATTTTAGGAAAAAAAGAAAGAATTAGCACTTAAACCGTCCTTCAAACAAAGAAAGAGGAAGAAACTCTGGCATAACTGCTAGGATATATGCGCTCTTCCGCGCATTCAAGGGGCCTAAGGGAATCTCTTTCCTCCGAAAAGCTTTTAAATTTTTACGTGACACAGTGGGATAAGTTTAGAAGGATATTGATGAGGTCACGAGCGCCTACCAGTCGTTGCATCACATGCGTACATTGATGCTACTTACCCACGGATATGCAGGGGTCCAAATAAGAGTGAAGTGTCTTGAAGATATTACAAGTGTGAAGGGTCGCGCATTTAAACTGATTTCGGCCACTTTAAAATTTCAAGAGAAAAGGAAAATCGCTCAAAATTTTCTTATTAGTTTTGAAATTGAATGAATTCTTGATTCAGGCAAATTTTTGCAATAATTTCGTAGACATTTTCGCAAAGATTTTTTTTTAAAGGGAAGGAGGTGTTGACATGGGTTGAGACATTACTGTCATCGAGTAAATACGATTCATAATTATCAATGAACTCTGAAATTCCTGATAAGTCCTCTGGTTTTTGTGCCGTGAGGACCCACTTGATTTGCCACGTTTCAAGCTTATAAAATTCTTGCTCTAGAGCAGGTAGCTTCCAAAGTTGTATCAACGATTTGGGGAAATTAAATTACACAATCCGGACTGGAAAGCGAGTATCAATGCATTTTATTGGTATAGAATTCTCGAGTACAACACCAGACACGCTATCAAGATTGGCCGATTTAGGGGAGAATACCTTATGGTATACATGTTTAAAATCAAACGATTTATATCTCACACCGACGCCTTTGTTTAACTTCTTTTGCACGAACTACTTAGATTTTAAAGAATGATATGTTGTGCATTAAAAACCCTCCTTGTAAGTAACTTGAGCTATTTCTTAGTGTAGATTAGGTTGCATGACAAAGAGTTGAAAATATCTTTTGTTGCATTTTTATTAAGACCACTTTCTAAAGCCATTAACAATTTAAGCCAAACAAAACAAAGAACACAGTTAACAACTCAATTTTTATCTACGGTTGAGAGAAGAGAAAATCAAAGTGTAAAACTTAAGTACCGGTAATTGACTAATTGAGTTGCGGACTTTACGCTTGTTTCGTGAGTTTTTGTCGTCCAAACACAAATGAGGGGTGCATGTAAGTATAGTAGAGATACACAACTGATAAGAGTTGGACTAGAGCTACACATGTGCATAGCAGAAGCCTCGCCACAGGCACTCTTAAGGATCCTTGGAGGGAGAGAACTACCCTCAACGTACTCAGACCCCCGAACAAGCAAAAACATAACATGAACAAGGTACTGCTTTCACGATTATTTGAAAGAAGAGGTATTGATAAAATCACTATATGACCATACAAACTGTAACCGAACAAGGACATGACTTGCATGAAAGTGATTGCGGCTCCGCAGCACTGTCCGACCAGAAAAGTGGCAAGAGGAAAACCTACCAGGTAACACAAAATCGGAATTTTCGATATCTCGTATGAGACACCCGGCTGTCCGCATTTTAATATAAGTAATAACGTTAGCATCGCTATTATTGGTCCAAGCATATCTGTGTATATTATTCTGTATGAGTCTACAAACGGAGGTACAAAGGAACGAGTGATTCTGCAAAGTAGTTCCGATGGCGACACACGAAACATGTTTACTAGAATCCATATTAGTTCTTTTCCTGCTGTTCCTATATACAGGCAAAGGTTGGGCAAACTCCCTCCAGAGGACTTCCTGCGTTCCTCTGAGGTAAGCAAGTCTGCGTATTCACTACACTCTATACCATCTTCCACCTGAATGAGAGTTTTACTATGATCGGACATTATTACTACCGGAAACACGGAGTAATCTAATGACAAACAATATTCATGCTATGAGGAGGCCCAGAACCTCAATTTTAAACCAGGAAGCAGCATTGCTCTACTTTCTGAAGAATTTTTTGGCCTCATTGAGTGTGTCAGAAAATTCCGACGAGACTCTTCGAGCCGAGTTCTTCAACTGTTCAGGAGCATCCTTGAGAAATTTACCATCTTTCTCTGCATAGAACATCATCTTCCTTACAGCCTGGACAATAGGTCTCGCAACGGCCCGCATAATTCTTTCATCAGTGATTTTTTGCAGAATCCGGTCACCATAGCGGTTTACAAATAGCTCGGTTATTATTCTTTTTATGAAGTTATTCATCCTGCAAAGGAAAAAGCTTCATAGAGTCAAATGTCACACAAGTACACATACCAAGTTTGCATTGATGTAAAACTCACTCTTTACTCCTTTGGGATTTCAAAAGAACACTTAAATCTGTATTTAAGGAGGAGCTCTCGCTTGAGTTTGAGCTGGTTCCTCAAGGATTCTAACTGTTGTAGCTGCTCTTCTGGGCTGTGTTCCACTCCAGGGAGTTTTTGAATCTGGAAATAAACAGATGAAGTTTAGAGCATGTACAAAAAAATTGATTCCTCAGATGGTATTGGAAGTCTAAGCACCTGCACCTGACAATGATGTACAAACTTGACAGATCATTGGCAAGAAAGGACATAAAATTCATAACAAAACTTTAGAAAGCAACGCAATACTCACTTGTTCTCTAGCTAAATCTAATTTCTTCTGGAGTTCTAGAACTTTTTGAGTAGTATCCTGTGAGTCCTTATTTTTCTGAGTGTCGTGGGGATCTCTCTCAACGCTGTAACAGAAATGTCAACCATTAAAACTCAACAAGTGACAACAGATGTGAGCATTGTTAAGTGGAAAGTGAAAGTGCATAGATTGCAAAGGAAACACAGGGATCACCGCCTAACAATGTAAGGAAGACTAAAAATCACCAATGTAAGCATAATAAAAATGGAAACCTTAAAAAGCGACGCAAATATCGCTTTAAGATCATGCCCTAACCTCAAAATAGTTACTACAAACAAACAGTAAGTACCTCCGAATTATATCATAGATAAGAGGTAAGAATTCTGTATCGACGTCGTCCACAGAAAGCACTGCTGGCACTGCTTCATGAGACTCACTCGCGTCCTGCATTGTACATTTCTGCTTCTATTTCTGTTCACAAAGTCATCACAACACAGGGATGAGAAGTTAGGTTTTCCACATTATGGCTTTGCATGTTAAACTACTCCAAGGGTACAATATGAAAGAACATTTCATCTTACCAGGTTAAGGCCCATTGACCTGCATCCTGGACAAAAACATAGGAAAATTTACGAATAATTTAATCGGACTTGAATGCTGCTACCGAAAATAATCTCTGCGGCCAAACATAAAACCCTGATAAAGTCGTCTGCTGTTCTGCTCGGCTGTCGGGGATACGGCTATTCGCACGGGGTCCATTACATCATCAGCAAACCACATAAAAATAATTTTATATAGTCCGAACCATAAAGTTAATAAATCAGTTACCTTTGGTATAGACTATTGTGATTTTCTTACCAAGGTTGAATATAAAAATAATGTAAATTGCCCTAGACTTAAAGAGCGTAGAGAGCTGGTAGAGAGCGAACGGCTCTTCGATTGTCAACAAGGCTGAAAAAATGTAAACAAAGAAAATAGACGAAGACGACACCAGGACACGAAAATCGATTGTCCAAAACCAAACACAAACATTGGAGCATAATTTTGATTTCGTTCAAGTTACTTACGTTGTGCTTTAGTCAGAGTTGCAATATCGTTTAGAGAACGTACCGAGAGAAAACCACCGTGTGAGCGGATAATTATTTGCATACAAGAGTTTCACGCTAACCTCGAAGATGGGGAAACGTCAACATCAAAAGGATAAAATGTAATTATTTGTGCTTGCGCCTTTTCCCCCCCGAGATAATGGCTTTTAAAAACGTCTTACACGGTTGCTCTTGTGGTACTTGCGTACCGTTAGGAAGACCTTGCTTGTGGGAACGATGTTTCCCCAAGTGCTGTGCGCCCTGCTATCAATGGGACTATGTTAAAATTCTTGTTGATATTGAACTCAGGTACCTGACGTACACGGAATGGTCCACTCTGTATGGAGGTAGAAAAGACAACGAACCGACTTCGGCGGCCAGTAATTTTCGGCGACTTCCGTTTGACCACTGCTGCGTCAGCCTAATACCGTGGGAAGACCCTTACTGTGATGAAGATGGCAACATTTTTGAGTTGCAACCTCTTGTGATGTACTTGAAGAAGTATAAAAAGAACCCTGTCACAGGAAAGGTAAGGAGAGCCAACAGTCAGTGCGATCACTCATAATTCATGATGACCTATGACAGTATCCTGTTTCAGCCACTGGACGCAAAATCCTTAGTTAAACTGAATTTCCACAAGAACAGTGAAGGTTCATACCACTGCCCTGTCCTCTACAAACCATTCACCAACAATTCACATATTGTGGCCCTCAAAAACACAGGAAATGTCTTTTCCTATGAGGTAAGAGCTGTGTATCTAACATAAAGTGTAGTTCTCAGTTTTTGGGGCTGTTGCACCAAAATCTTAATGGTTATCAAAATGAAAGCTAGAGTTAGATGAAAAAAAAAAAAAAAGAATATTTGTACTCCCTCTGAATCTGTTTGTCTCTCTTTCAGGCAGTCGACCAGCTGAATTTCAAAACTAAAAGCTTGAAAGATCTTTTGACAGATGAGCCATACACTAGGAAAGATCTTATTACTCTTCAGGATCCAAACAAAGTTGATAAGTTCAACTTATCTACTTTCTACCATGTGAAAAATAATCATCGGCTTGGTGAAGGTAAGTCGTTCACAGCATTTTTTAGGAAGTAGTCTTGTAAGTTAGTCTTTCACAGCAGTCTTGTATTTTTGAAAATCCTCTAATTTATAAAATTCTTTTTCTCCTCAGAGGAAGCAGAAAAAGACCCAAATGCAAGACTGAAAACAGTTTCAGCAGAGACAAAGGATATTTTGGAGGAACTTAATCGTGATTACAAAGCACCTGAAAAGAAGGATGTCGTCACGGCGAAAGCAGACAAATTCAACGCTGTAAGATGACCAGCCTACTCTTTCCCTCAATGCTCAGTCAGAATCAATATCCCTAACCTCCTGTGAGCAGATCACTTGACTGATTGGTCAGAAATCAATTGTCTGTACAGGTTTTTCGGCGCATTCTTCGTCTTTACAAACAGTGAAACAACCAGTTATGCCTTTTTCTCACGTCTCTACTTTCTTTTACAAAAATAACGAGATACCTAGACGTCTATTTTGAAGTTATGAGGTAAACGGTAATAGTTGTATTCGTAAGCATTTTTTTTTCAACCACCGGAAGTATCTACTACTCAGTTTCTGGCAACAATATATACTGGGATGTCATTTTTGTATTGGTTAACTACATGAATCAATTTTTATTTCTCGTCTCTTTCCCGCATCGGTGAAAGTTGATTTTCATGTCCGCATTAATTTTCAGGCGCATTATTCAACGGGTGCTGTTGCTGCAGGCTTCACATCAACCGCCATGACCCCAGAAACTCGTCATGAAGCCGCTATAGTTGACGAGGACCTTGTGCGGTACGAAAGGGTCAAGAAGAAGGGTACGTTCCCAAATTCTTCCTCTGGAAAGCCTTGACTTATTACTGATTGTTATTAAGTTAATCGTTCTGAAACGCATTCCAGCTTACGTCCGTATCATAACGAGCGTTGGGCCTCTAAACTTCGAACTGCACGCCGATATGGTTCCGAAGACGTGCGAAAACTTTGTGAAACTTTGTCGAACAGGGTATTACAACGGAACGAAGTTCCATCGATCAATAAGAAACTTCATGGTAAGACTTAGAAGCGGTGTGTTTGAGGATAAAGGCTAATTTAACGAATATCATATTGTTTGAGCCGAAATATAAAAAGTATTGGCGAAACCAGAATATTGGCTGTCGTTTGTCAATACTTCTCCTGTTTGGATCTTGTTTCTTTAAAACAAAATCCTTCGAATCAACATGGCTCGTTAGACCTCCATATTCAATGGAAGCCCTGTTTACTTCGATCCCAGTCAGCAAATAGACATCTATACTCGACGATCTATAAATGGGCTGAGTGGCCGCAAATCTGACGTCTTTTAGACATTTATTAGACGTCTAGTCCGTAGACGTCTACCAGTCGTATATGTCTACAGATGTCTAATAGACTCCAATAGACATCAGATTTGCGGCGACTTAGCCCACGTATAGATCGTTTAGTTTAGATGTCTATTTGCTGACTGGGATTGAACTTCCGATCGTGTCGCTATGAAGTTATCGTTTGTACTATCAGTCCAAAAGGCATTGTCCAGTTTTGGTCGTGCTACAAGGCGGTGGCCTATGTATTTTCCCATGAGGCGGAGACTTCTAGCGCGACGAGAACGGGACAATACCTTTTGGACTGCCAGTACATCCGTCGAAGCAGGCCCTTGGTCTTTTATTTGATTTTCGCGGTAATGGTAAAAAAAAAATAAATAAATAAATAAATGATTTTCTTTATGCAGATACAAGGCGGTGATCCTACTGCTACTGGAACTGGAGGCGAGTCATGTTGGGGGAAACCCTTCGAAGATGAATTCAAACCAAACCTGACGCATTCAGGCAGGGGTGTTCTTTCTATGGCGAACTCCGGTCCAAACACCAACAAATCTCAGTTGTAAGTCACGCGGGTTTTTCACTGTGCTGAAGAGCCCGTTAGAGGCATATGTCTAAGGCTGTATGTTTTGCAGTTTCATCACTTACCGGTCGTGTAGGCATCTCGACAACAAGCACACAGTCTTTGGGAAAGTTGTCGGTGGGTTGTCAACGTTGAGCGAAATGGAGAAGATCGAAGTGGACAACAAAGATAGGCCGATTGAAGATATTATTATTGAAGACTGTCAAGTTTTCGTCGATCCGTACTTGGAGGCAGACGAACAGGTTTGTGATACTAATATGAAACCTCCCTTTGAGTTATCTTTTCTTAGGACACTTTACGCTGTGTGGAATCAGGAGCAGAGGAAGGACACTCCAGCGATTCGTGGTGGGAGCAGTGTTACGTCGGAGATTAATGAGCAAGTAGCCGCGCAAACTTGGATAAGGTGGAGGATATCTTTCTCTGTACCAGCTGCACGTTATCAGATCCAATCCTTGGCACCGATTTCGTCAGAAGACGTATCTCCAGGATGAAGGATTCTTGGGAGCGAGAAACTTCGATACCTCGGACTTGTCTAACGACATATGCCAAGTCGAAGCAGCAACTTGCATAAGTCAAGTAGGCAGACCAACATGTCAGATGACAGGGAACGGGTTCCCTGTAGAAAATCCTCAAGAGAGGGATGTTGCCGAAAGCACGGCTGACAACTGTTTTTAGCGGTCCGGCTGCGAAACCATGGTGGCTTGGCCGGACCGCTAAAAACGGTTCACACCCCTGGCCGAAAGCCGGAGAGGCCCTCTGGATTGGAGACGTTAGAAAAGACTTGTGATCGTGCGGTGGAAGGGAAAGCAGTGGATGACCGAGAGAGATATTTGCTGAATTCGCAAACTTGCGGAAGAAAGCGTTTCAAGGAGTGGTTCAAAACTCACCGCTGGAAAGGAGAGTCTCTACAGTCTTTTTCGACGGTTTTCCTGAACGTTGTGGTCTGCGACTTTCCAGCACCTTGCGATATCCACTCTCCCGGATATATCTCGAACACGAAGAAGAAGGATCGACAACAGAAACGCCTAGCAATTGGGACCTAACAGTGTAACCTTTTTAAGTTCTCATCAAACGTTTGTCCAGTCATCCATATAAATAGCTCAGTTTTTTTTTTCCATCGAGTTCTCTAGCTACCCTTGAGAAACTCTCTGTTCTAACATATTTGAGCTTGGCTTTACTGGCAACTTTCAAGGCTGCATTGAATGGCTGTGATGGAGATTCCTTTGGCTTTTGTTCTGTGGGCAACTTTTTACCCTCAGTGTACAAATTCTCCAGACTATGTTCATTTTAGTAAACATTTGTTGACACTCCTCAAACATGTGCAAATAACTTTTTAACATCGTGTGAATCAGAGCGATTTCCGTCGTAGTTTTATGTTATTTTAACTAAACACTGTACTTTTTTTTCCATTTTTTTCTTTTCTGGTTTACGTAGCTCGCGAAAGAACGCGCTGAAGAGCTAAAGAAAAACGAGGAGTCGGCTAAAGAGGCAGATAAAGCATTGAAAAAGAAGGAGGGGCCATTGAAAGCGTACCGCTCGGGGGCTGGGAAATATTTATCTGCTGCAACCCTGGGAAAGTGAGTACTCTTTTAATTATTTGTTAAAATCATGAACCGGGTATTTCAACCTTCAAGGTACCGGCATCTCAGGTCTCATTGAACCGAGATAAAAAGTTTCTGTAATACTTATTGTAGGGGTTGATATCTAATTTCTTTCTGATTTATTTTTAGCTTGAAGAAAGCTGATGATACAGAACCCGTGGTTAAGAAAAAGAAGGTTGTTGGCTCGACGCTAGGAGACTTCAGCTCATGGTGAATGCATTGTGAAGTTTTATGTTTGTTTTAAGGTTGTACGAAATAAAATTGTATATAGCCTATCTACGTCTTGTCTTTTTCTTGTACCCTCAGAGTATCGTTGGCAAGTGTCTCTAGAGAGCATAAGTACCCCCCCCCC
>Ga0058701_10001804_pt1 | contig 15614 bp, 8 predicted proteins | sample AgamicOrMae_FD_97039 | JGI IMG/M metagenome (GOLD analysis project Ga0058701, IMG submission 97039) | Agave microbial communities from Guanajuato, Mexico - Or.Ma.e | ecosystem: Host-associated > Plants > Phyllosphere > Phylloplane/Leaf | place: Guanajuato, Mexico | collected 2012-06-04
AAAAAAAAAAAAAAAAAAAAAAAAAAGCAGTGTGAATTACGTCGGTACTTTAAAAAACTTCCCCGACCAGTTTCATATCTCTTGAGGAAACAGAAGGTTTCCCGTGAGTGCAACCATAACCAACGCTCATTTTCTAACACATCTCTTTGGCTTGCGTGGTGGAATAGAATTTAAGAAACGCCTCCTAAATTAAACAGTTTTTAGCCTTTGACAGAGGATTTTCTTTGACTTGCATTTTTTAATCAGTAAAAATTTTACAGCTTTTTGAGATGTATAAGACGTAATCATCGAATTTCATATTCTATCTTAACTAAGGATATCGTAACGAGTCACTGTTGCGATCGGTAAGGTTCGTGCGACCGAATCTACCCGAAAATCGCGCTTTTTCGGCGAAACGAACCTAGCTCCGAACAATAGTCGTAAGATTTTTAAAATACCGATCTGATTCCGTATGCCCCCGATGTCCTGGCTATTTTAATTGTACTCGTTAACTAACACAAAACTCGCCCCTCTCCCCCTTTTCTGTCCATCTTCTTCTTTCGCTATCATAACTGTACATATTTGTCCCCGATGGCCCTTATCCCTGAACCCACAGAGCCTGTCGCTTCCCCCGACGTAGATTCCACCTACCAGGTTCTGAAGCAAGCAGGCGAAGTCGGCGGCGGTGGTAATGGCGGCAACGGGAGCGCATCGGGGGCGGCCCGGCGGCCCCCCAACCTGGAGGGAGTTCCTGGGTTCGACGTCCCCTCGGGCGGGGCATCTGGGGGCCTTCGCCGAGCCCCCCAGCTCGTCCCCAGAGGGAGCAGCCAGCTGTGTGTTGGGCCAGTGCCGCACGCATCCAGCTCAGGTTGGTCGCTGTGGCGAGCCAGGCGAGCGCGCCAGCGGTTTGGCGGGAAAATTCAAAAGCGGTCTGGCGGGAAATTCTTTCTTTGATCCTCTTTGGCGGGAAAATTCAAAAGCGATCTGGCGGGAAATTCTGTCTTTGACCCTCTTTGGCGGGAAATTTTATCTTTAGCCCTCTTTGGCGGGAAATTCTATCTTTGAACCTCTTTGGCAATGAATTCTATCAATGACCTTCCTCGGCGGAAAAGTGTATAGTTGACCCCTCTTTAACGGGATATTCTGTATTTGATCCTCTCAGGCGGTAAATTCTTTCAATTACATTCTTAGGCGGAAAATTTAATCTTTGACCGTTTTTGGTGGTATACTCTATCTTCGACCCTCATAGACGGGAAATTCTATCTTTGACCCTTTTGGGGGTAAATCCTATATTTGACCCTCTTAGGCGAAAAATTTCATCTTTGACTCTTTTTAGAGAACATTCTATCAATGGCCTTCTTTGGCGGAAAATTCTATCTTTGACCCCTCTCAGGCGGGATATTCTATCTTTGACTCTCTTTGACGGGAACGTCCACAGTTCAGTACGGGAAACAATAACTTTTGCGTGCTTTTGATGAATACTTTTCTTTATTTTTACGCCTATGATTGAATGGCATTGCTATTCGCGTGGAGAAACACACAAATCGTAGCGCTATAAACTGCCAACTCTTCTAGTCGTGTTTTTGGTATTATTATTTTTTATGTATTTATTTTTATCCTTTCTTCAAAATCGAACTCTATAAAGTCAAGGTTTAATTTAGTTTGACAAGAAAAATAAGTGTTCAGAGCGGAGCAGTTTATGACATCGGAATGACGGGAACGCTAGGAACGAATTTCTTCTGTTCAAGTTATAAACGTCATTTGACTGAACGGTTGAAAAGCATTTATCATTACAATTGATTAACAGCTCAACAATGATAAACATATCTTTTAAAATTTTACATATCATTAAAACTGCCGCGGTAAACATGAGAACCAGTAATTCGAATATCACAAACGTGAAAGTGAGTTATTATTACTCAGGAACCAAAACGCACCCACCGACAAAGAGTAGTGGCAAAACGATTCCATTTTTGTAAAATCGATTTTCAAAAGTATTTTCACTTTAGTTGCACTGTGCAAATACAAAATCACCCCTCATTTCAAATCGTCACATGCTACAATTTTATTTTACTATCAATTTCTTGTCTAAAAAGTTGGAAACTTTCTTACGCACGGTATCTTTGTCCGGGCGAGTGAGGAATAATGTAACACAACAGATCCTATAGAATATATAAGTAGGTCCTATAGAAAATAGTGAAAGTAGTATTTTAATGCCACTATCAATAGTTTTTTTTAATAAAAGAAATCGCTGTCTCAGCAATGTTAGTGTTAATCAACTTTTAGTTTGTGTTTTGATTAGTGTCTTTTGAACGGTAAAGTTCTAGATGATAGCCCGTCTTTCTATAGGAAAAAATTTGCAACCTTGACCCACTTTTAAAAAAAAATATAAGAAAATTTTATAGCATGTGTACTCAAAACAATCGTATGCTTAAGGTTCACCCAGACATTAAAAAGATGCGAGCTAAAACCTCACCCACATACCTCCGTATTCAAAAGTTAGATTGCGTATACGTATTGGTTACGTATTCACCGTTAGATTGCATAGATCTAGACATAAATATTTTTAGATTGACTTCACCTTTATGTACATCAACAAATATCCTTTAAGGTGTAACCTCTCTTTAAAATATTAGGAAAACTTAACGGTCCAAAAAAAAACTCTGTTTCAAAACAAAACTTAGATTTTACCAATTAGATGAATTCTTTACGCCAAAAGATCTCCTCTTGCACGCAAATATTAAAATTTTTCGAAAGCACAATTAATCTGTGACGCATTGGGGTACCAATATCCGCTCTACATTTCGAACAGATTTTTAGATTTCTAGGGTTGGTTTCCTGCCGCCTCCGCCGCCGCCTTGCCTGTATTTAATGGCCAAGCCGTTGTGCTTATTACACTCTTCACGGTGAAGGCGTAGATACTCCAAGCACTAGATTCTACGCACTTTTTCGCACTTCTTTTAGACAATTATTTCTCTTGATTTCTTCAGATGCAACCTAAGACTTACATCTTTCTCTTTTAGTAAATTTCATTGACTTTCTACAGTAGAATAAAATAGCGTGTTTATTCAACTAGGTCTATTAGAAGGCTGTTTGGATTAGCTAGACTTTAAAAACGCTAGCCAGTAGAGACTTATACATTTTTAACTACTCTTGCAGTGTTATGTGTCGTCTTAAGATGAAACGATCGCGAACAACTTGGTATGAGTAACCAAGCTGGGGCTAGTCTAACATTTTTTTTCGTACTTTATGCCATTGCTATATATTAGTGGACTTACTCTGTGTAGGCTGGTTTTGATATAAATAGCTTTCAGTAGATATCTGATAGCAATGCGCTTTTTCGTTAAATTGTACAGAATCCAAAATCGACCGATCCGCGATTGTGAAAATGCCGTTATAATCGGCGTTCCTCTGACCTTGAAATTATGTAAGTTTCTATTACGGTGCGTCTAGGAAATAGGAAACGCTTCGGATTGCTAAACTATGAGCTTTCCCCTTTTCCTGGAAGCACCGTGATAGTTACTAATCTAATTATAGCGTCTTTGAATAGCAGATTATTATGTTCACAATGATTAACTGGTCCGTTTTGGATTTAGTCTCACGAAACAAAGAGGCTCGTCAGGATATTATAATTTAATTCGATCGCTTGTGCCAGGCTTGTGTTAATTTAAAATTGCTAAATTTTTGGCGCAAATACTTTGAAAAGTGATTATTTTGATTATTCTGTAGATTAGAGGAAGGGTTTATTTGCCCAAATCTACGGTCATATCTAAAAGTCAATCAGCTATTTCAATCTTCAAAGCTGTCAAAATAACTTGAAACTAACACAATAAGTTGTTAAAAGGAAATATCTCTTTTTTTTACAAAGATTAATCAGAAAATTGCAGGCAATCTGAACGCAAATCGTTCTGAAACGGGCAAAATTTCATCAAAACATCAATAATTTCCAAAACCATTTGATGTTTGCTTGATCTATTTTTAAACCTAAGAGTTCTCGGAAAATCATCACACGAAAGCGTCAAACGTTTGTGCTTAAGTGGTTTGCTAGGATAAAAATAGCGGCTTATCCTGGATTTCGAGCTTTCAACGACCAATTTTGTTAAGATTTCTTTTCAAATAATTTGTTTCATCCTACATTCTCAACTTGTGTGTTTCGACTTTTGATCTTTCAATTGACGTTAGGGAAGGCTTGGTTAGGCTAGGCTTGGTTTGGATAGAATAAGGTTGCTGAGGTGCAGTTTTGTTGGACAATTAGACCGTCTGTTTCGGAGAGCTGACCACATCTCTTAGGGCATCTTAAGACGGCAATGCTTGTAGTTTCAGAAAAAAAGTTTTTTTCAGTGTACTATGGAGATTGCGCTCTTCACTGGTTCGCCCTCTCTTCCTCTTTTTTCTCACCTCCTTCGTAGAAAATTAGCCTTAGGCACGCCTAGAGCATGTTTCCTTTTAGCTTTTGTAGAAATTCCTAGAATTGAAGAGTATTGCCTCCTACTGCCTCTTCCTTATCATCCCATATTAACAGGAATCAGCTAAGGTAAGTTTCTTCTCCGAGGAATCTTTTCCAGGAGAACTACAGCGACATCTATCGGTGTACACATAGAACATGATCACTCGTTACACAAAAAATACAATTCATCAAAAACAACAACATTTTTTAGTTTTAAAATTTGTTTTTTGGAGTGTGATGACCGTGTTTCGCAGAAATAAGCGAAGCGGTAGATATCAAACACTCGTTTTTTTCCTGAAGTATTTTGTACCATTTGTTGTTCCTGAAGTCGAGAGTGAGAGATACATCTATAAAAGACCTATTTTTCAACCGCGAATAGAAAATCGTCTTGATTTTCAAAAAAAATGTAGATCCGCTAATAATTTCACCTTTGAGGCTATAGGCCTAATAGAGGTAGTAAAGAACGAGTCCATTTTTTAATCGTACTGCACTAAAAAAAAGGTTGTGCCACAGTTGAACTTTTTGAGGTTCGGTGTTAGCAAAGACATCAATTACCACAAAACCAAATCGAAGGACAAATAAAAATTATGACTCAAACGAGTCAAGCACTCCAAGGTCATTTTTACCAAGAAAAGTCGGTGAATTCAAATATGACGTCATTTGTTGAGAGGTCTTGAAAAAGAAAGTAATTAAACTTGAGCTGAAGAATACTGAACGTGATTAGGGTTGATTTAAACTTGATGTTTTCGGAACACAAATTCGTACTGTTTCATTTGCGCTTCCGACCTTTTTCGCCGCAGTCCGACCTTGTCCGTGCTTTTAGGTCGATCTAATTGGGCAGGCATCACGCAGATTATTGTCTTTTTTCGCAAGGCTTGAGCTCAACCTGACAAAACCATACCGTGTTGCCGGATTTCGTGACTTCGTCAAATTTAGAGATTTAGAGATAAATTTGAATTTAATAATGATTTAGAGGTTATTTAGAAATAAATTTGTGATTAGCCCTATTTTCAGCTTTCCCAGAGCCTTCCAATACTTGTAATACTTGCCAGATTGTCTAATACAGTTCTTGAGTAATTCGCGCTTATTTTTGGCAAGATCGTGAAACGTGGCAACACTGGAACCTATGTTCAAGGCAAACAAACCGCCGTATTTTTGCTGCTTTTCAAATTTTATGGTTAAGTAAGCGCTTGCTTACGTCTGGTTTCGACAAATGGGACGCAAAATCGAAACCAGGGATTAGGTAAAGTTCGTGGAATGTGTTCTAAACGGCAGTGTCCACCAGATGTCGCCCTCTTGGCGAAAGGTTGGGACACTACTGCGTCACTTCCACCACTCCCCCTCGAGTTATGTCAGCTAGACGGCTACTCCCCAACAAAAATCCGCATCCGTTAACATTAGTACAGTTGATGTCAAAAGTCTATCCCCTATTCGAATATAATAATGACTAGTGATTTTAACTTTACCAAAAGAGCTGCCATAAATACTCTACTTATTAACAGAATTACACACGAGCCTACGTCATAGCACTGGGGTTTTAGCAATGGAGTGTTCATGTAGGCATCCACAATGTTGACATTTTTTGTAACACGTGTTTAAGCAGGATTGTTATGAGATCTTATGAGGTATGAGAATGAGTTCAGGAAACCAGGACAAGTATTGATTCTGGTGATGTTTTGCTGATTTTAAAACTTCTGCAAAAGAATGTATCAGCGTAATACTCACGGAATATTGATTTTTTTAACTAGTACGTAGTGCTTAAAAAGAGACCTACAGCATCGTTGCATAAGAATGTATCTCGAAAATAGCTTTTCCAAAATTCAGTGATAGGCCGCTCCTGCACGCAAGTACAAGCGCAAGAGATTTGAGGGATAAGGTTGTTAGAAAGAGCGCGAATTTCGAATAGTCAGTTATCCTGGCGCGAAATTTGAATACGTGCTAAGATTGTGGTGGCTATATGTCACCTATAACAGGCGGTGGCTCAGGAGTCTACGGGAACTCTTTCGGGGCGGCAGCGACGTCCTTGTCGGCTTCGGCTTCGGCATCGACGCCCCGCCCCCAGCAGCCGGCGACACCCGACACGGCCCGAAGACGACGTCTCTTTGCCGGAGTCAAGAGTTTTTCCTTGTTCACTCACCGCGGGTCCCGCAACGCCTCCCCTAGCGGCGCTGCCAGCCCGGCGGGACCCTATGGGGTCCATGGGAGCTTCATCAGCTATAGCCACGCCTATGGGGGCGCTCGTTCCATCTCATTACCCGAGAGTACGCACCTGACAACGCTGAGCATTCGCCTCAACTCCCTCCCACCTAACTGCCGAGCAGTGTTGCCAAATTTCAGATTTAAACGCGGTTAACCTCATGACCGGTGGAGATAACTCAGTGATATTTCTTGCCTTTGAATCAATCGACTCAAGCGAGTGATCCAAGCTTATCTCTAGTGGGTCTCGGGCCAGCCGCGTTCTAAAGCCTGATGGCATTATTTTATGGCAACACTGCTGAAATATAATGTTTGATAATTTCATAAGAAACTTTCGCTGGTATGACGAAGATTCCAATCACGGCGCTTTAGCTCTGAACTAACGGTTAAAATTTTTGTTAGAGAAGTACTATTCACACGCTGCCTCATTTAAAACGTATTAGGCTGGTTTCCGGGCGTTCAAGTCACCTCCCATTTAAAATGCGTTCAGTAGGTTTCCGTGCGTTCAAGTCTCCCGTCTCATTACCGCCCAGCGATGCCGTTCGGAAATAGAAAAAAAAATACTTTAGAGGGTCTTTTTAGTTCAGTATTATCAAAATTTTTAAAAAAATATCACCCCTCTGGGAACCTGAAATTTAATAATTTAGGCATTTTTTTAAGCTTGAAATTGCGTAATTTAATGTGGAAAATCCTTCCTATTTCTCTTAAGCTAAATTTCACTCCAAATTCTTGGGCATGGGTTAACATAGGCGTGCGAATGGAACGGACCATAAAATTAATATATAGCCTAAAGTTATCGCTTTCCCAAACGCAAATTGAAAGTCCGACGATGTTGTAGTGATTTTAGGGCGATGAACTTTTTGAACCTCAAAGGCTTCGGTGGTGAAGTGCTGAGATGTGAATCCCTTCTTGGGTCGATGAACGCACGGTACGGGACGGTCAAGGGCTATTAAAACTAAACCCATATGAAGGATATCATCGAGAACCAACCCCTTTTCCGGTTTTTGAGGTCGACGGTTCATAGCGCGATGTTCGTCCTTTACGCGTGAAACCATGGAACTAGTACGGCTTCGGGTGAGGTGAGTCACTCGGGTGACGTCACCTTGCACGAACTTCCCCGAAGTACACTCGGCATGTTTTCGTTTGCGAGTTTCTTATGAAATATTCCATCATTTCCCCTGAAGGAAAATTTCGTCTAAATAAATCGCAGCGTATTTGTTGCTAGAGACAATCCGTTTCAATTTATGTTTTTCCACTTTAAAGCTTAAGCTACAATTTTTAAAAACATGTTAGCTACAAGTCTGAAGTAATAAATGTTTCAACGGTTGTGTTACCGTATTAGCGTTGAATTTACATTAAAAATTTATTTTTACCCCTGAAAATTTTTAGTTTTTCTGACACTGTGAAGGTTTTGGGTATTTCTAGCATCCAATTCGTTCTGCGAAAAATTAGACCTAATTTTTTTTCAGGTTTTTACACAAATGCGTTCATTTCAGCAAAGGTGTGCTGAAATTCTGACTGTGTACTTACAGTGTTGTACTTGTCAATCTACGTACTACCACTTGTTAGATCTCGCCTTTTACTTAACATTAATGTGCAATGGAAAATATTTAAGTATCGCCCCCGCTTTCATGTGGCTTACATCACGCCAAGCACTCGAATATTATATCGCTTCTCATTCATTGTGCCACTCTAGATGTTCAGAAATAATCGGCGGATCTCGAGCGATCTTGGTTGGTTGCCTGGCTTCAGTCGACGGCCCCTCCAGCCGATCCAGCGAGCCGTGCTCTCACGATGTTCACTGATATTCTAGAGACAGTGATCAGAAAGAGAAGCGACAAAATCCCTGCATTTAAGACAATAATTCTCATACATCAAAATTTTGCACACCCGACAATATCATCCTAACTACTGTAATTATCAGTTCAATCTACACATGGAAAAGGCATGGAAAACAATATTGTAGAGTCTTAAAAGCTGGAGGAGTGCAGCTATGCTCGCGCGATTATTGTCTGATGTTTCTTAATTACTTGTGCTTCTCTACAACTTATTAAGAACTCTGCCGTATTCAAGGTACGATAAATCCCCGTAAGATAGCACTCTTCCTGTTAGAAACACAGTCGAAATAATCTTCACACTCTCGTCGAACTGAATGAACGCATCCACCAATAACATGTTTGGCATGCTAAAACTCTCTCCTGGTTTCCTTCCTCGAGTCCTTTTTGTGCCTTTGCATAAGAGCTTCGAGCCAAATGCGTTTCTAGACGTTACATGGAACACGTTGCCGCAATCACGGAAACAAACGTGGCATCGTTAGGTTAAAAAGCACGTGGAAGTGAATAGAATGCTATCATAATAATCGCAGAGTGTCGTAAAATCTGGTGCCAATCTTATCTCAGAAACTAATGTATGATTTGTGCCATATTTTACACGATATCTGATTCCAGTGCGCTATATATTTAGGAGAAAATTCAAGGTTGTAGATAACCACGAGCACATAGGAGCGGTTCATTTGAAAGTTGCACTTTTTAATGAGTACAGTGACTGGGCAACAACAAACTTGATCTGCCACGAGGTGTTATTATGTCTATGAAACATCGAAAAGATATTGAGCTGAATATAACAGGGTAAGGATTTTTTCTAATCGTTCGTTTGCCTTTATTTAAATCATGGGTGCACTTGTCCATTTTTCAATGCTTTAGTGTTAAGTTTTGGATGCTTAGACCATAATTTTGGTCGGCACCTTTCCCTTTAATTTGGCCCACTAACCTAGTTTCGAAACTTTTAGGGAAAAGAATGTTGAAAGTCTTTATGACTGATAGCCTTAACTCCACAAATAACGTTCATATTTCTTTGGTTTCCTTTCCTAAGCTAAAAATAATTTTGAGAGACAAAAAAGAACACAAGAGAAGGTAATAGATGTGCCGTAGACTTCATGTTTCACAGGTCGTAAACTATTTTCTTCCTGGTAAAGCTGACTTGGATCCCCTGCACTACTCAGGCTAGGCAACCTTGACACACCAGAGCAGCGCGTGTTGCCTACCCTATGGTTGACAGGGGCCCTGACGTCAACATAGCCTTGGAAGTTATTGTTATAAATTTATTGTTTTAAAAGAAACATTTTACTCCTCTTCAACATTTTTTTTTCATGAATAAGAATGAACTCAAATGATAGGGGTTCTAAAAATTAACATAAGATAGCATGTCTACTTAAAAACCGAAGCAGTGATACTGTTTTCCGATTGGTGCAATGTCATCACAATGTTTCTGTGCTCAAAGGTTATTCTGCAGCCGAGATTTCTCAATAAATGCGCTATGGTAGCATTACTGGTCTGAATTGCTTTGTTTCAATGTTTCTGCCTGATGCAAGTATGAACAATTTAGTGTGGAAGGGCTTTACAAGCAATGTTGCAAGGAATCGACAAAGTGACTAATGTATTGCTTTAAAAAATATTTACACGAAAAAGCAGCGGATTTGATTAGCTAGCCACCAGTCTGTAGGAATAGTGAACTAGCTTAGACAGTCTAGATATAAGATGTCAACACAGCCTGCGTAGAGCTAAAATGCACAGTAGATTTACATGATGATGTAACAATGTAGTTTAGCAACTCTGTGAAGCAACTTTTGAATTAGTAGAAAACTGTGAGTGATATTAAGTTAATGTGGGTAACTAACTGAAGACGATCTAAAAATCGACAGAGTCTTTCCTGAAAAACCGGTAACAGTTATTCAGGGACCATGATGTCAACGCTGGTAAATCCACGAAATACTGAATCTTGATCAGCGAGCGAACCAAAAAATATCAATTTCCATTTCAAGCCGATTTCACTTAGCCTCTTTTTTAATTTTTTTTTAGAAACGATAAAAATAGGCATAGCAACAGTAAACAGCTTTTTTCTTGCGTCCTAAAAAATTGAGACAATTTAGGCACAATTTTCTACACATTAAATAGCGTCAGCTACTTGTTTTGAGACGAGCAATTAAGGAAAGCGAGCGTTTTTTATGTTGCTATCTCTAATTACGAATTACAAAACGTGGTTTTTTGATACGAGACGATCTGATAAACCAAACTAGTCACTCACGCCTACTTTTTGAAGTTGATAAAGAGTTGAAAAACGAGTATATGCACATGATCTACAGCAGGAACGTTTTTCAGAGAAAGATTGATTTCATTTAGAGGCGTTTAGAGTTGAATATATGATCCTTATTCATTTTAATTTTTTGGCAAAACAAACAATCGGAAGGGAGGCCTAAATATCCTCGTAAACATATTTTTACATTCCTTAGAGGTACTTTTATCAACTTTTTGAATAGTGGAAAGTCAGTTTTGTAATGTGTAGTCAGCCAATGTGTAGTTGAGATGTCGACTCAGGGTGACGTAAAAATTATCCGAATTAAGAATGTTTCCGGTACATAGAATGTTATCTTTCTTTCGAGAATGTTATCGTGCTGAATTAGTAGTCACCGTACTAATAGTTTTCATATCTCCTCGACTTCGGAAGAAACTAGTTTGTGTTTATCAACTTAAATTTTTTGTTGTTGCGCAAACTTTTTGTCAATTGAGCTCGGGTCGTTTGCGTCCTTTCCATTTCACAGGTTTTCACTCTACAATGAAATTTCACACAAACAGTAACCCATCGTCATCATAGCAACGTTGTTAACCCGCATGTTGTGTTTTACACTATTAAGGCGTTTCACACAGGAACGGATATTGTTTGGAATAAAGATCAACCGATTATAGATTGGCTGCAGGAAAACTCATCGGCCAAACCAGGAGTTTTTCTTGTCGAATGTTTTGCCAATCTTTAATATGGAGGTCTTTAGTTTCGAGGTTGATGTTTTCCCGGCGTGCGCTTGGTGTGATTGGTGTTATGCTTGGATGTTACTAACCAAAACTCTTTGTATAACGTTGTTTACGTTTCGATGGCTTTTGAACGTTTTCTTTGTGCGATCAGAACGATACTTGTAACACTATCTGCACATTATGTTAAGTTTTTCCATCTTTGTTTTCTTCAATATCTGTTGCCTTGACTGACAAAGAACCACCACAATTACAAAATATTCGTTCTCCACTTCGATGAAAGCAGAAAAAAATATCTTATTTTTAGTGTAAGTTCATCTAGCGGTGAAATCATTGCTTCATTTAGCACAATCACAATGCAGCAATACATTTCAGAGCTATGGCATAAATATTCAAAATTCTTTTTTAATGTAAAAAAATAATTATACGATTTTCGAAAACCTATGTTACAATGTTGTAAATTAGCACCGTCAAATTTGCAACGATGAAAAAATAGGAACCAAATGATTCAGAATATTTGAAAATACTATTATGCATTGTTTAAATTATCATTTGTCTAGTTTTCCTCACTTCAAAACAATAGCTTCGAAGCGTGAGTTAACTTCAGGGCCCCTGTCAATCATAAGATAGGCAACACGCGCCACTCCTGTGTAATGCGGTTGCATAGCCTGAGTAGTGCAGGGGCTCCAAGTCAGCTTTACCTGGAGAAAAGTACTTTACGACCCTTACAATATTCAGTCTGTGGCACAGATATTGTGACCCTCTTTTTCGTCCTTTTGAGTTTCTTTTTTGTTATTATTTTCAGAGCACCACCATGTGGTTCCTGGTTCGGCCGCGGGAACACGAGCGTTCGGCCAGCCTTTGGTGCTTTCCCATAGCCCAGAGGATGACGAAGATGCCCCCGGTCAGGGCCCTCCCCCTCAACCTCACCCCTCACCCCGGGGCCTTAAAGCAAACGGGAGTAAACGGCATTAGACAACGCACAGAGCAAAACAATTATCATTCCCTTGCTGATTGCAATCTCATCTTATCGAGCGTTGAGATAGTAATTAGACACAGTAAGTTCTGTAATCTCAAATAATCACAAAACGAACTTGAGATTTTATCGAGGAGACGGACCGGTCAGTGCCCAAACTATCCAAATAAATCTACAGAGTCTTACTTGGGATTTTTATAAAGAAATCACTCAGTAATTGGTTTTTTATTCCGATGAAGGAAAATTTTGGTTTTTTGGTGAACATACTGAGTAAGCTTAAAATAGCGCGTGATGTAACAGAACTTAAAATGTTCTAACAACAAATCAAATCTTCCTGCTTTCAGGAATTATGTCGATTAATCTCTTCTTGGAAAGTAATCGGTGCACGACTCATACCCGGTTTACATTTTTGAATCCTGAAACAAAAACAGGATTACCCTGTACATTTGAAACGTTCCAATTACAAGTTTCCAGCTTCCTCAAAACGCATATTTTTATCAGGGTACTTTATTTTTTATTGTTTATTTTAAGTTTCCGTTTTAAGTGATGGAATTTGCTGCCGGAATTTTCTGTCGTATCTCAGCGCACGTATATTGACTATGCAGCTCTGTGAGTGAAGGCATTGCGAAAACAAGAGGGGACAAAAAGAATCCTCCATTGTTTTTATTTGCCTTTGAGAAAGTTTTCTCAGGATTTATACTGCAACAAGACTTGATTTAAAGTTCGGTTGAGATTTTTAACTTAATGGAAAGCCCCCAATCTTCCTCGTCGAGGTGACCTGATGTCAAGAAGCCATTTTTGGTGAACTGTTGTTGCTTGCGTATTGCATTCAGAATAGTATTACGCTAATAGTATGTCATATTGACAAACGTGTTATTTTAGGATGTATTTAACTGTGTTATAATCGTTTGGAAGTTTTCGCTTTGAGGGGTCCGTAGAGGGTTGTTTACTAGATGTAGAAAAGTCCGTCAGTAGATTATTTACCATATCACGGTAGACACCGTAGTATCAGGATACATAAAGGGACCACAGGTACAGCTCTAAACTCAAAATTCAGCTAAGAACATAAATATTGCTGTTTTAAATATTTATTCTGGATACATCGGGACCGGATATAGATGTATCTCTTACACATACCTGCGCGTAAACGCTATTTAACGCGTCAAATAATATTTTCAAAAAGTCGACTTTTGGTTACAGATTACAAGCAAACTGTCCACTTACTACATTTTTAGATGACGGTATTTGTTATAATAGGACAGATTGAATTATGCAGTTAACGCTAGATTTCTTGAAACTTCAAATATTCAGAAGCTGGAGTTTCAATGCAACCTAGATGAGAGTTCCAAGGTAGATAGTCTTCGGTGGCTCCCAGATTATTGACTAGTCGAAGACATATTTCGTTCATGAGATTGTAAACTTAATACTGTGGGGATTTTTTACTATGTAAGCGTAAAATTACCGAATGTAGTACTTCTTCCGTGCCTTTCGTAACCGTGGACGAGTTTTATATGTGAACAACCCCTTCTCAAGCTACAAAATCAAGTTTGTAAGAAATCATGTGGTGAAATCAAGAAATATTTCTGTGATAAATAAAATGTTTAATTTATCTCGAGAGGAAGAACTTTTTAATGGTGTCCATAAGAATATAATAGACTCACCGCATACGTTGATGGTTTAAAGAACAGGTAACGTTTGAAACTAATCGAGAAGTTTTTCGTAACTAATATAATACCGCTAACAGCCAGCTAACAATAGCACCCATAACCTTTCCCGTTAATACATGAATTTATTAAGTTGTTTTTGTTTTTGACAACGTTAGGAGAGCAATCCTTGCACTGCCCAAAACCTGCATGAGTATTTCTGTATATAGAATCATGTCATATACAAAAGCCTTCTACTTCTGTCAAAAAGCCATGTGTGTGTGACTTTATTCGGAGGGAAAGGAAGGATTCGTGTTTACAGGATTTCATTGAAGACTTTTTGTGTAAACACTTTTGTACGTATCTACCAAAATATACATATCTGACCTGTGGTGCACATCTCAAGAAGGTCAGATATTTTTTCCATAAAAGCGTTACTTTTTCGCCTATTTCTCGTTTTTTTTTGGTGTCTTTATGCATTCTAAGCGTACCTAAACTTTAGGCCTGGATGAGGAACCAGTGAAATTTTTATTGTAATTAACATCAGCTCTTTGTAATATGTGTGCTTATTAATGTTGCTGTCAACCGACTAGAGCGTCGCCTTTAATGAACTGTGTATCTCTAGTTGGTTGATAACACTCGCAACTATTTTTGAAACATAAGTGGGTATCTAAGCTTAATTGTACCGTCCCCTACGTTTCATACCGCGTAACAGTCTGGCTCTTACTTGAAATTATTTACGTAGCTTAACTCATCACACCTAACTCGTAAGAGAACCAATCCTTAACTCAATCGGATTGTTGTCTATCTTTTATGTCACGTTATACTTCGATTGTGACGTAAAATCGAACTTCAAGTATAACGAACAAAAATTGAATCTAAATTTAATTGTTCGTGAATCAAGTTTTGTTATCATTCTTTTGCCTGTAGATTCTCTTTACGTTTCTCATAGGAATGTCATTAATTTCATACGCAAAGTACAAACTTGATGATCAGTGAGGCAAACTGGACCCACATATGGTTCGATTCTCCGACCAGTGCATCTAACCTAACGCTTACTGATCTCGTCTCTCGAAACCAGAGCCTAATAATATGGGTGTGTACATTTGTGCAGCGCCCCACAGTCCTCGTCGACAGAAGTTGAATCTTCGCATGAAGAGCTTGTCCCTGGATTCGCCCGAGTCGACCGAGCAGGCCAGGAGAGGTAGAGGTGCCGGAGGTTCGTCACACGGAGTAGCGAGTTGTGGACCGGGGTCTTTAGGAGCGGTAGCTGGCGGCCCTCACAGCAGCCACAGCTCGTCTTCGAGAATCCAGTGTACGCTGATACTTTGTCTAAGATTACTAACATTTGCTCCGCAGGAATTTTCGCACTCTCGACGGACTTTCATTTCAAACCTTTACCAGTGGGAGAGTCGGAGAGCTTGAGCGCCGATGAAACTTCAGAACCGATTTTTTAGGGACAAATTTGAACCACCCTTTCTAACGATTTAAAGTACGTGCTTTATATTTTATTGCGCATTTGATTATATCCCTAAGTATTTTAGAAAATCAATTTTTGCTCGGGGTATTCA